>ENA-OQKY01000136-OQKY01000136.1-human-gut-metagenome-genome-assembly--contig:-NODE-136-length-94623-cov-6.343126_pt1 | contig 94623 bp, 121 predicted proteins | sample MGYA00242652_ERZ504805 | MGnify/ENA primary metagenome ERZ504805 (study PRJEB26092, sample SAMD00036400) | human gut metagenome | host: Homo sapiens | study: EMG produced TPA metagenomics assembly of...
GTTTATTGAAGAACTAATCTAGCTCTTATTATTTAAAAAAGAAGTTATTTGACTTGGTCTTGCGTTTTCACGCTCGACCCGCACATTCGCTTTTTTCTAGGTTCAATGTTCAGTTTTCAAGGTTCAGTGCCTAGCGATTTTGGCTTTTGTTTTGTTGCCGTATCGCGTCGACTTGTATATAATACCATGTGACCTGCATTATGTCAACACCTTTTTTGTTACTTTTTTAACATTTTTTCGTGATACACGTGGCTCAGTATTCAAATGAAGTATCATGTATACACGCTTCAAAGCACCTAAAATTTCTTCAAAAAATCTCAAAAAAAGTTAAAATTTCTACCGAAAAACGGCAAAATCTGCGTATATTTCTCCAAAAAAATCGAGCTGACGCAAGAATTTTTTTCTCTCGTCAGCTCTTTTTTTATTGTACTAATACTATTCTATTTTACTTCAATCGGCAGCTTAATCAGCTTCTGCTGCTCGCCGCTGTTATCCAGCATCACAAAAATTTCTTCTGCATTACCGGTTTCCCAATCAGCTTTAAACAATTCAATCGGATAAAGCTTGTGAATTTGGCGCCAGCTGCTGAATTTATATGCAGGAATATATCGGCGCACCTTTTCCTCATCACGCCAAAAAGCAGAAACTAGCTCAAAAATTGCCTCTGTCTGCCACTTCAGCCACTCCGGACGCCATTGCGGTATCTCGCAGAACACGTCAAAACGCAGAATCTCCAGCAATTCCGTTTGCTGCTCTACATAATTTTCTTCTATAAACTGCTTTAAGATAGCTGCTACACCCTTGGCGTTATGTGTCTGCGGATAGAAGCCTGCCTTCACCCACCACTGCGTCAGCTTTCTGTAAAAGGCAAAGGCTGTCATGCCGGAAGCACGCAGCAATGCCCTCAGCGTATATTTAAAGCCACCGCTGTTGGCCGTCTGGTCCAGAATATTATCCAAGTGCTTCAAATACAGCATATCCTCATATGGCATATACTTAGTCGCTAAAATTTCATATGGCGGTTCGTCCATATAACGCAAATCGTGCTGCTCTGTTTCCCTGCGCATCTGCGTACCCGGCAGAACCTTCAAAAAGCCCAGCTGCAGCATATCCGCACCCAAACCGTAAACATCATCAAAGGATTTGGCAAATGTCGGCAAATCTTCATAAGGTAAGCCTGCAATCAAATCAACATGGATATGCATATTACCGAAGGACAGCAGACGTTTGACATTAGCAGACAGCTTTTCCCAGTTATCCTGCCTGTTGATAGCTTTTAATGTTGGCTGATGCGTGCTCTGAATGCCGATTTCCAACTGAAAGCGTCCCTTCGGAACAGTCGCCAGAAAATCCATAACTTGTTCCGACAGTATATCGGCCTTAATTTCAAAGTGGAAGGTTGCATTTGTATCAGCCTGTGCTAAATGCTGCATCATCGGCAGAAAGTATTTTTCGTCCAGATTGTAAGTACGGTCTACGAACTTCACCAACGGCACGCCTGCAGCAATAAATCGGTCCAAATCGCGCAGCACAAGCTCCAGCGGACGCTTGCGCACAGAGCGCGATATGCCGGACAGGCAATACGCGCAATTAAACGGGCAGCCACGCGTGCATTCGTAATAAACTATTTTATGCTCTGCCAGCATTTTTTCCAGATCAGGATACGGGAACGGCAGCAGTGACATATCATCTATTACGGTAATGCCTCCATTCAGGTTCACCTGCTCCCCTTCGCAATACGCAATATGCTGAGGGACAGAGCCACCGCCAGCCAAATACTCCAGCAGCTCGCTGAATACCAGCTCACCCTCTCCCTGCACGATATAGTCTGCCTGCGGCAGCTCCGTAAAAATTCTCTCCGCGTCAAACGCTACCTCAGGTCCGCCAATAACGATTGCTGCTTGCGGACGCAGTTTGCGCAGCATGCGAATAAGCTTGAATACGAATGGCTTGTTCCAGATATGTACCGAAAAGCCGTAGACCTGTGCCGGTACTGCCATTATTTTTTCCAGCACCGCCAGAATTGGGGTATTGATTGTTTCTTCTATTAATGTCACCTCATGCCCCTGCGCTTTAGCATATTCGTCGACATAGCGCAAGCCAAGGCCGGTATGGATATATTTACTGTTAATTGCGCTTAACACTACTTGCATTTCTTTGCTCCTCAAATTTTTAACCACAAATACAGAAAAAGCTCTACAACCGAAGCTGTAGAGCCTAAATTTACTGGTGCCGAAGGCCGGACTCGAACCGGCACGAGCGTGAACCCGCTTGATTTTGAGATATTCAACGGCATTATTTCGGTTTTTTTGATTTTCTTCGGTTTTTAAGTTAACTCATATTATCCGAATGGTTAACTTATGTTGTGTTTAGTTGTGTGTCTATTCATAGAATACAGTTGTTGGACACATTCGAGTTATCCACAAGAATTAAATTTTATTAGGTTCAGTTTTCTTATTTTCTTTTCTTGAAGTTTTATAAATGCGTTTCTTTGTTTATTCTATATTGATTTCTACCAATTGTCAATATCGGCCTCTGCATAAGAATAATAAGCTCCATTTCCTATAATTAGGTGATCTAACAACGGGATTCCCATTATTTTTCCTGTTTCTTTTAATACTTTTGTAAGTTTATTGTCATCCATGCTAGGTGATGGATCTCCAGAAGGATGATTGTGAACTACTACAATTGATGCTGCTTTATTTTTTATTGCTTCATAATATACTTCGCGCGGATGTACTATTGTGTTTGTAAGTGTTCCTGTAAACAATACTTCGTAGTGTGTCATTTTATTTTGTGAATTTAATGAACAAACTATAAATTCCTCTTTTTCCAAGTATCTTAATTTTGGCATTAGGTATTCTGCTATATTTTCTGGATTTTTAAAGTATGGTTCTTTTGGTGTTGTTATTCTATTGATGATTTCAGATAGAAGTTTAATTTTTGTTATTTCATCATTAGTTAATTTCAATAATTTTAGTTCTTCTTTGCTTCTATTGATTATTTTTCCGATATCCTCGTATTTGCCTAGTATTTTTCCTATTTTTTTACTATCTAATACTGCAGATAGTAGATTTTCTGTAGATATATATTTTGTTGATCCGTAGATTTCTACTGCTTCTCTAATTTGTAAATCCATTTTCTTCTCCTTTCATAAAAAGAAAAAGGCGAGCATTATTTTGCTCACCTTTAAGTTATTTCTTGGTATTTTTTGGATATGCTATTTTTTATTTAACTTAGTAAATCCCCTTATTTTTAAAGTATTCTGTTACTAAAGCTTGAAAACGTTCAGCTTTTGCTAATTGAATTTCTGCATCTTTTTTGGAGGCAATAAAGAAATCTAGATAATCTGCTCGTTCTCTGTTTTCGGAAGCTTCTTTTATTATTTTGGAGGCCTCTTTAGGGAATATGCCTGTTTTAACGTAATGTTGATTGAAGAATGCTATTACTCCGCTGTGCTTGCTACTATCAAATGACTGTGTAGCATTGACGGCTCTGATTGCATAGAAGATTGCGTAATACGCTCTATTAAGAGTATTTTTAAATCGTCCATGTTCATACATTATTTTTGCATCTTCAATAGCATCTTGACAACATTCTAATCTGTATTTTGCTAAAGCTATTAAGCTGCTTTCCATAGTTCAATACCATCCTTTTTTATATTTTTATAAAAGGGAGAGACATTTTTCCATACATTGAATTCTGTATTGTTTATTAGAAGTACTGATATAACTTTATTGTATTCTAATTCTAAGTCAACTACTGCATCTATCATTTGTTGATGCATTTCTTCAGTGTAGTGTTCTATGATTACTGCAATATCTATATCAGATTCTTCTGTTGCAGTTCCTCGAGCTTCAGAACCGTATAAAATTATTGCTTCTACATTTTTTCCATTTGTATTGAATATATTATTCAAAGTAGGTATTAATCTGGTGATAATAGAATTAATATTTTTCATTATTTTCACCTCCGATATGAAAATATGTAAGTATTTATTTTTCTCTAATATTTTTTTCTTCTATTGCTTCGATTATATATTTTTTCAAGCTGATACCTCTTTTTATCGCTGCAATTTTTGCAGCTGCATGTATTTCAATTGGCATTGTGGCGTTATAAGTTACGAACTTGCCTTTATCTTCATTTTTTGGGTTTGGTAAGGTTGTATGTGGTTGCGTTATGCTAGGTTCCTGAGTTTTGCCTGATATAAATTCTTCTGCTGCTGCCATTTGAGCAGCAGTTATTGGTTTTTTGGGTAGTGCCATTATTATTCCTCCTGTTTTTGTAATATGTTCTTGATTTCTTTTACGAGATCAGATAATTCTAATGATGCTTTAATTGATTTATCTTTTTCAACTTCTTTGTACTCATTGACGTTTCTTCCAATACAGATAGCTTCTTTAAAAGCTACTCTGTCGACAAATTCAGTTGACAGTATCTTTATATTATATTGTTCTGCTAATTCATTGACTGACTCTCTTACGTCTGACACCATCTTTACTTGTTTGTTTGATGGCATACGATTCAGCATAATATATGCTTTATCGATATCAACAATTTGTCTACATGCTTCAATCAGTTCTAACGTATCTTGCGTTGCCCACAGGTCATATCCTGAAGGCTGGACCGGAATCAGTACCATTCCATATGTTCCGCAAAAGATTGCGCTACGAACTACTTCACCGTCTCCTGCACCAGCGTCAATAACGATGTAATCGAAATTATTATAGCTTTGAATATCTTTGAACAGCGTTTTGTAAGGTAAACTTACAGCACTTATACTTGCTAATTCATTTGCATCTGCTCTGATTTGCGCAAAGCTCATTGCCGATTGCTGTCTTCCGTCTGTGTCAATGAGCATTACTTTTTTTCCTTCTTGCGCCAGTGCTGTGGCAAGGTTAGTTGCTATTGTGCTTTTTCCGGTGCCACCTTTTGTGTTAATTACAGAGATTGTTTGCATGATTACTTCCTCCTTAGTAATATTATACCATAATAATAGTCATAACAAAAGTTATTTTTCTTACTTTAGTTATGTTTCTAATAATTATTATGTTAATAACTTTGATAATTTTCCTAACTAAAGTTATGATTGTTACATTGATTATTTTTGTTATTTTAGTAATGAAAAATTGGAGTAATCTGCTAACAGTTTTATTTTCTACCATTAGCAGATTATCAGTGATTAAAGGATATTTTTAGGATTTATCTCAATAACTACTTTGTTATGCTCTTTCGCATATTTTACACATTGCGCTGTTCCTCCTGTTTCTTTGCAAATTACTGCAATAATAATATCACTTTTATTTACCATGTATCTGTTTCTAGCCATCATTTTGTATTTTGCAAATCCTCCTTCTGATACGATGGTTACTTTGTCGCTTTCAGATAACATCTTTTTATATTGTTTTTGTGATTTTTCTGTCCACTTTTTCTCCTGTCCTACAAATGGTACGGCTGCTTCAATTTTGATGTTTTTATTACTTTTACGTAATTTAGCTGCTACTTCCCAGAATACTGTATCAACACCTAGTGCCATGCCGGTTACTAATGTTAATTCTTCATTTGGGGTAGCGTATTTGTAACATTCTTCAATGGTAGCTTCAATATATTCTTTTAATTTAGTCCAAGCTTCGTTATTCAGGTTATAGCCGTATTCTTTGGGTAAACCATTCGGTCTGTGTCCTGTAATACTAATAATCATTTTCATCATTCTCCTTTATATATTATTAGATTTATACTCTCGATATAGCATATAGGGCGGCAAAGTCAAGGATAAGGAAAGCGGGGTTAGGTGGGGTTGGCCGCTTTCCCCTTTACTTTGCCACTGCCCTATATGCTATAATCAATCATTTTTTTAACTATATTTTTTCATTCTATTGACATATTTTTGTCTGTGGTATATAGTAGCATTAGAAAATTAGAATACCTGGGTTTCCAGAGGCATTTAGTCGAACAATTTTACGTTCGATTGGATGTCTTTTTCTTTTTTCGGTTTGATTCGCAAATTTTTTAACCTCTGGCACGAGGGAACGGAAACTTAAGTCCTCCGTTATTAAATGTCCTGCGTGCAGAGGTTTTTTTATTTTCCAGCTTCACCTTTGACGCATAATTTTTAATAAGGAGTGATAAAGATGGAAAAAAAAGAATTGATTAAATTAATGGTAAAACCTTTTACTGATCCTGTTACTATGTTTTATGCGTTTGCTTTGCTTGCATTGTACGTTATTGTACCCCAGAACTGTTTTGCAGCACTGCCTTGGGAAACACCCCTTACTATGCTGCAGGAGTCTTTAACTGGTCCTGTTGCCAGATTGGCAGCAAGTATTACTGTTGTAGTTTGTGGTGTCATGATGGCTATGGGTGAAGGTGGTCAGTTCGGCCGTACGGCTATCAAGCTGGTTATGGGTTTGTCTTTAGCTATTTTAGGTAATCAGTTTATTACGGCAATGTTTGGTAAATAATTATACTAGGAGATATATTATGGCTTTTGAATCAAAATTTCAAAGTAGGGTTCCTGATGATTCTATGCCAGACAGTTACTATCAAAAAGGTGTCAATGGATTTTTAAGTCAAATGGGCTTATCTTTGCATAGTGCAGCTAATTGGCGTTTTTTTGCCATTAGTATGTTATGTGTTAACGTTTTTGCGGTTGGCATGGTAAGCTATCTTGGTGTTCGCAGTGCCATTGTTCCTTATATTGTAGAAGTAGATAATTCTACAGGTGCAGTTATCTCTTCAAGCAAGGTTCTTGCTAAATCTGTGGCTGATAATAAACAATATGAGTATTTTATCTGGCAACTTATTCGTAAAACCCGTACTTTACCTAAAGATATGGTACTTTATGAATCTAATTGGAATGAAGCGTATACATTTTTGACAACTGAAACATCTCAGAAGATGAACGATATGGCTATGCGTGAAAATCATCAGCAGAAGCTGAAAGATGGTATTACTACTATGCTTAAGTTAAAGAGCATTACACCACTTGCAGGACAGGAAAATACTTTTAATGTGCGTTGGAATGAAGTTTCTTACGATAATTCCGGCAAAGTCATTGGTGAATATGAATTAGAAGCATTTTTCAGTGTTGAGCAGACGGCTTTAGATGAAAAAACTGTTTATTCTAATCCTTTGGGTGTGAAAGTTAAAGACTTTACTATTAGCCAGGGACAGAAGTAAGCAAGGAGGCATAGTAATGTATATGAAATCTTTAATTTTGGCAGCATTGATTGTTGGTTGTATACCCGTTTGTGGATTTGCTGCCGAAAGTCCTGCTAATCCAATCGTTTCAGATTCTTATGGTTCTGAAGGATTTGTACAGGATGCTTATGATGCTGCAAGCAAAGGTGTAGAAGTTACATTCCCCTATTTTCCGCAGCAGGTTTTCAAAATTTATACTCAGCTTGGTTTTATTACTGATATCCGTTTGGAGCCTGGCGAAACCTTGAAATATGTCGGTGGTGGCGATACTGCCCGTTGGCGTATTGATAATGCCAAGACTGGCAGTTTTGGTAATGCCGTAGAGCATATCTTTTTAAAGCCTCTCCAGAATGGTATCAGCACCAATATTGTTATTAATACTGATAAACGTTCTTATCAGCTTATTGTTGAAGCAGGTTCTGCTTATAACCCTATGGTCAGCTGGATTTATCCAAAGAGTGATACCCAGATTTATGATGAGCAGCAGACTAAATCTTATACTTCTATTGATCCGTCACAGATTAAATTTGGCTATAAGATATCTGATACTCATTATAAATGGTCTCCTGTCAATGTTTTTCGTAGTGAATATAAGACGTATTTTAAGATGAAAACGGATATTAAGGATACTGAGCTGCCGGCCGTATTTGTTGTTGATGATGATAACAAACTGCTTTTGGTATCTTATCGTTTTATTGATGGATATTTCATTGTTGACCGAGTTGTCGATCAGGCTGTTTTTGTTCTAGGCGGGAAAAAAGTCAAAGTAAAATATCGTTATGAGGATTAGTTATTATGGAAAATGAAGCAAGACGTAGAGAGAAGCTTGAAAAGGCTTCTCCCAAAGAACGTGCTGCCATTGAAAAGAATGAAGCTGCTCAAAAAGAATCTGTTGATGCTTTTAATGCTAAAACGGGTGGTGATAGCTTTATTGATATGACAGAGCAGAAAAAAAACAACTTTTCTAATGCTTTGATGACTCGCTGGCGAAATTGGCGGTCAAAAAAGAAAGCTGATACAGCTGAAGCTAAGCAGTCATTTGAAATTGTTGGGAAAGCCGATCAGGAAAAGTTTTTTGTTGGTATTGATAAGAAAAAGACCTATATTGGTTTCGGTATTTTTGCAGCTATTCTGATTAGTTTCTTTTCAATTAATTCATGGTTTACTACATCAAAATATGAAAGTAATGTTAAAGCCAGTAAAGCAGAACTGACCAAGGCAAGTGCCAATGAGACGGCTGTGACAGGCAATCATCTTCAAAATGTTCCTAAAGATTATAAGACTTTGGCTGAAAAAGAAAAGTTATATAAGAGTCAGTCTGGCAATTCCGAATCGTATTCCAATGATTCTTATGCTGCTAAGCGCAATCAGAATTCTTCTGCAGTAACTCAGGATAGAGCAGTTTATTCTGAGCCTGTCACAAGGTCTGCCCCTCCTGCTCCTTATGTTCCTCCCCACCCTTCCGGTGCAGCTATTGAGCATAAGGTTGATCCAGCCGAAGAAGCTTATGCTAAGGCTCTGGAAAAACAGCTTGAACTCAAAGCAAAGGCTAATGAAAGTCCTATTCGGTTCGAGCTTAACAAAGATAATTAAAGGAGGTTTTGATTTTGAAGTTATTACATTTTACTCTAGCAGTGTGTCTTTTGAGTAGTGTTTGTTTTGCTGATGAACAGGTTTCTTCTTCTGCTTCCAGCGTACAGCAACAGCAAAATGATCAAAATCTAAAGGCTGCCCATCTTGCTTTTTCTAAACAGCCTCTTAACCTTAATACAATGTCCCCAGGTGTACTTTTAGACAGTGTTTCTCCTTATCAGGTTATGGCCGGAACTGTTGTTCCTGGAGTTCTTGTTACTGGTCTAAACAGTGATTTGCCTGGTACTGTTATTGGACAGGTATCTCAGAATGTTTACGATACTGTTGAAGGTAAATATCTGCTTATTCCGCAAGGCACTAAGCTTATTGGTATCTATGATAGTAATACTGCTTTTGCTCAGACTCGTGGAGCCGTAATTTGGCAGCGTATGATACTTCCGAACGGAAAAAGCATGGTATTACCTAATTTTAATGGCAGCGACAACGAAGGTTATGTTGGTTTTAAAGATAAAGTTAGAAGCCATTATGCACGAGTAATTTGGACCGCACTTATAGGTGGTGCTATTACAGGTGGTGTAGCTGCTGCAACGGATTCTAATGATAACAATACTACGTTTAAATCTGAGGCAGGTTCTGAAGCTGCTAACAATATTTCTTCTGCTACATCAAGTATTGTCAATAAGAACTTGAATATAGCTCCCACTGTAATTATCCGTCCTGGCTATAAGTTTAATATTATTTTTGATCAGGATGTTGTCTTGGAACCATATAAATCATGAATAAAAAGCAAAGAGTATTACTTTTATTAGGTTTAAACTTTCTAGCTCAGTTATAAGCTGGTATATATGCTAGTCAAAAAATAGCTGATATTTTAGATTATCAGCCGGCTCTTTATGGGAGTTTATCCTGGTTTGGGTTTCCTCATCTCTATTTTCCTTTTATATGGATAAGCTGGTACTTTTCTTACGGAAAAGAAGCTGCATGGATTTTTGATACTTATGCTTTTAATCCTGCAATGTATGCTTTAGGTGGAGCTATGCTTTTGGGATGTCTGATTATAGCTCGTAACAGCAAAATTGAATCCGTTTCTCATGGCAGTGCTCATTTTGCTACAGAAGAAGAGATTGTTGAATATAGCTATGATCCGGATGGAAGAACAGGCTGGGAAAAGCTTCTGACTGTTCTTAAATTCCTAAAACAAGGAAATTTTTCTCAGGCTTTTGCTGATAATCGTCATAGGAATGATAATGATTTGTTCTGTGGCAAAGGTGTTTTTCTAGGTCGTCTTGATAATGGTAAATATATACGCGATAATTCAAAAACGCATATTCTTATCTGCGCTCCTACACGTTCTGGTAAAGGCGTTGGTCATATTGTCCCTACTCTGCTTGCCTGGGAAGGCTCTACCATTGTTACTGATATCAAAGGTGAAAACTGGGAGCTTACTGCAGGTTTCAGAAAATATAAGCTTGGTAATGATGTTTTCATGTTTAAGCCGACTAGCCGTGAGAGCTGCCATTATAATCCGCTTGATGAGATTCGTATCGGTACACCATATGAAATGAATGATCTGCAACTTATTACTAAGATTCTTGTTGATCCTACCGGTAAAGGTGGTGACGGAAATAATGCGCATTGGGTAAATAATGCTTGGGATTTGCTGCAGGGTGTTGTTCTTCATCTCCTTTATGCAAAACGCTTTCATAATGGTAATGAAGCTCCCCGTACAGCAAATCTTTCTGACGTTCTTGACTTTCTTTATGATGGTCAAGGTAGTGAAGGTAAGGAATCGGCTGAAAAAGCAAAAGCTATCAAGAAAAAGTTTGAAGAAGATGCCAGGCTTATGGAGGATTATGAAAAAACTACAGAATGTCGTATTACTTCTGTAGACCAGGCTTTGGCTGTTGCTGATAATCTTAAAAATGACGATAATAGCAGTAATAGTGATTCTTCTGATTCTGCTTCTGATTCTGCTGATAATGCTAAGGTCTATAAGTTGTTCAGTCCATTAAAGCAGTATTCTAGTTCTTTGAATTCTTTCTGTAATGATGATGAATTTTTTGATTTTGATGATGGTGAAGACGAATTTGTATCTCCGTCTGATAATATTCAGCCTGGCTCTTTGATGAAGCAAATTGCTGCAGATGAGGAAAAACGTAAGGCATTAGCTGAAGAAATGCCTGAAATTAAAGTTGATGTCAACAAGGTTCTGTTAATGGCGAATGTTGATCCTGACAATGTTACTGAACTTGATGAAGAAGAGTATAAAAAAACATTAAGCGAAGAATCTGAGACATTAAGTGGCTTGCAGAAAAAATTTCAGACTTATATTACTAATTTTGATGGTAATAACCATGGTTATCGTCATGCACCTGACGGTAAGGAAAATGATGATTTCTTTGTAAAGCTTTATCCCGACAAGGTTAATCGTGATGGCCTGCATCCGCATGTCCGCCAGCTTTTTCAATCTATGGTAGATAAACCTGATAAAGAGTTTGGTTCAATTCTTTCGACGTTGAATACTGCTCTTATTCTATATCGTAACCCTATCATTGTTGATAATATCAGGGACAGTGATTTTGTTATGAAAGATTTGATGGATTGTAAGAAGCCTATTAGTCTTTATCTTGTCTTTGGTCCTGGCGAAATGGATGTTGTTCGTCCTCTTCTTCGTGTTGTCGTCGATATGTTATGGCGTCTTAACGTTGAGGAAATGAAGTTTTCTGATGGTAAGGCTGAAGAACATCAGCATCGATTGCTGCTGCTTTTAGATGAGTTCCCTGCCCTTGGCAAGATGGATGGTTTTGCTATATCTGAAGGCTTTATTGCCGGCTATGGCATGAAGGCTTGTATTATTACGCAGGATTTGAATCAGATTAATAACATTTATGGTAAAGATAACTATGTAGTATCTAACTGCCAGGTTCAGGTTTCCCATACGCCTAGTGATAATAATAGTGCTAAGTATTTATCTGACAAGCTTGGTAATCAGACTATTGAAAGCACATCAAGTTCAAGGAACAGTAATATCTTGCCTATGCCTACAAGTTATAATGATAGCCTTATGTCGAGGCCGTTGATGTATCCTAATGAGGTTTCCACTATGGATCAGTCAAAACTTTTGGTTTTCTGTAAAGGTCTTGCGCCAATTTATTGTAACAAGATCAGGTATTTTGAAGATCCTGTTTTCCTGCCTCGTACTAAGATTAAGCCACCGGTCTTTAGTGATATAGTTGCTCCTAGCGATCGTCGTTGGAATATTAGCGATTATCATTCCCTTATGGATGCCAAAAAAGCAGCCGAAGAAAATAAAAAATAAAATTATCAAGATAATGGAAATAACTAAAGTTATGAATGTTACTACAGTTATTTCCATTATTAAGATAGCTTTACTAACTTTGGTTACTTTTGTTATTAAGATTATTTTAGTTATGAACCTAATTTTCATGTGTAATGTTACTGTCTTATACAGTGTTATGGATATTATGTTCATAACTAAAGTTATTTCACTAACTTTAGTTATTGATATGATTTTTATTATTTTAATAACTATCCTTATTTTTATTATATACGTTATGTTAAGGAGGAATATTATGCCTAGAAAACCCGGCTCTTTTGGTGATGCAGCATTATCTGCTTTATCCGTAAATGAAGAAAAGGAAAAATTAAGAAATGAGCTGAAGCTTAAAGAAGAAGCTCTGAAAAGAAAAAGCCGTAGCGTTAAGGAGAAATTTAATACATCTCGTGTATCTGCCACTATGAGCGTAGCATCTACAGTTTTTTCTGCTCTTGGCGTAGAAATGTATACGTCTTTGCAATCTGCTTGTAAGAATCCTGCTAATATTAGAAGGCTTAATAATTCAGGTTCATTTGACGTTCTTTTTGATGATGATAAAAAGATACTTGCTGCAATTGCTGATTTTATTCGTAATCGTCCTGATGTTCAGGGAGAAATTCTTGATTTTGTTGATAGATATAGAAAAGATCTTTATTCAAAGGCTGCGTCAGTTGAGGGATTAACTGATTGTGCTAATGAGGTAAATAATGCTGAGTGATGTTTCTATTGATGTCAAAAGAGAGTATCCTTTTGAAGAATTTGTTTATATAATGCGTGGTCATTATTCTAGGGATTATATTGTTAATCAGATGATGCAATTACTTGTGCCTGTAAAATGGAGACGAGGTATATTGCTTGTTGATGGCAGGTTTGTATACGATTTGCTTAATAAAAAAATAACTCTTTGATTGGTGATGTTATTATGGTTCAAGCTTCTGAAAAAAATCGTGCTCATATATTGCTTGATAATGCTTTAGGTCCTTTAGCATTGTCTTTAATTCGTGATGATGTTATTGAGGTTTATTGTAATAGCAATGATTTGCATGTATGGATTGAATATGTTGGTGTTGGTCGTGTAAAGACGGATATAGTTCTTAAAGCTGAGGACAGGCGTAAAATTATTGAAACCGTTGCTTCGTTTAGTAAGACGATTGCTACTAAGAATCAGCCTTTGATAAGTGCAGAATTGCCTAAATATGGCTATCGTTTTGAAGGCAGTTTGCCGGATATATCTATCCTGCCTTCTTTCAATATACGTAAGCCTGCAGATGTTGTCTTTACCCTTGATGATTATGTTTCCCAAGGGGTTATGACTGAACAGCAGAAGGATATTATCTGTTCTGCCGTTCATCGTAAACTTAACATTTTGATAGGTGGCGGTACAGGCAGTGGTAAGACAACTTTATGTAACGCTATTTTGGATGAGATTAGCAAAACTCGTGACAGACTTGTTATCCTTGAAGATACCCGTGAGCTTAATTGTACTGCTGAAGATTATGAATCTTTTCGTACAAGTGATACTGTCAATATGAATATGCTTTTACGTACAACAATGCGTCGCAGGCCAGATAGGATTATTGTTGGTGAAGTCCGTGATGGAGCTGCCTATGATTTACTCAAAGCATGGAATACCGGCCATCCAGGTGGCATCTCTACTGTTCATGCTAATGATGCGCTCGAATGCTTGAAGCGTATTGCAGCCCTTTCTTTAGAGAGTGGTGGTAATGGTTCTTCTGCCCCGCCGCTTAGTGTTGTCAATAGTCTTATCGGTTCTACTGTAAATCTTGTCGTCTTTATATCTCGCAGTTCCAAGTTAATTGATGGCAAAATGGTCCGTGGACGCACTATCAAGGAAGTGGCTTATGTTGAAGATTATGATGTGGAGACTGGTGCCTTTACGTTAGAATATGATTCTTCAAAGATTTTTCAGCTTCTTGAAGGTGTAAAAGTTTAATAATGTTACTTATCTTTATAGTATAAATTAGTATTCTAACTTATATTATGTTGCTAACGTTAGTTAGTAACATAATAGTAATAATGAACATTATATTAGTTAGTTTAGTTATTTTCGTTATGATGATTATGAAAATAATTTAAGTTATTTTTATGTTTTTGATTATTTTGGTTAGGAGGTCATTATGGATAGAGGAAAACCGGATGGTTATTATATCCCTTTTCATCAATCTCTTATTAATCCGATTTTGATGCTTGGTGTTGACAGGAATTTTTGTATCGGTTTTTGGAGTATTGCTGTTGCGATTGGTGTGATGATGCAGATGTATTGGTTTTTGCCTGTTGCATTTGTAGTTCATATGTTTATGCGTGAAGCAACAAAAACTGATGATATCTTTTTTAAAGTTGTTATAAATCACATCCAAAGCAAAAAAGTCTTCTGGTAATCAGATTTTTGGAGGTGTAGATTTTGCATTTATTTGATTTGCGAGAGTATAATTTTAAATACACTAAATTATCCAGTCATGTTCAGTGGTTTGCTTTATGTGCCCCGGGAATTGTTCTGAATGAGGACGGCAGCTTTATGGCGACTATCCGTTATAATGGACTTGATCAGGAAAGTGCTACAAGTGAAGAGCTTATGGCTCTTATTGCCAGGGTTAACAATTATCTTAAGGTTTTTGGTGAAGGCTGGTGCTTCTATATTGAAGCCAGACGTGTAAAAGCTAATGTTTATAAAGACAGGACTTTCCCTGACAAAGCTTGTCAGATGATGGATTATGAACGTCAGAACTTTTTTAACCATGATCAGTACTTTATTGGTGAGTATTATTTTACTTTGCAGTTTTTGCCTAAAAGTACCAGAAAGGCTAAGATAGCCAAGCTTTTTTATAGAAATGAGTTAGAAAACGATACTGATATGCGTAAAGTTTTTTATGATAATCTCGAATCGTTTCAGACTTCTTTAAACAAGTTTTTTGATGGATTCAGTTCTGTAGTTTATTCCTGTCACTTGCTTGATGATGAGGAAATGCTTACCTATCTGCATAGCTGCGTAAGCTTGCGCAAACAGAAAGTTAAGCGACCTTTAGAACCTGTTTGTTTGGGAGATATGCTTTGCGATATGCCTTTTTTTGGTGGCAGTTATCCCATTTTAGGTGATGATTTTGAAAATGAGCATATCACTCCTGTCTGCATACGCAGCTTTCCCCCAGAAAGTTTTCCCTGTATGCTAGATGAACTTAACAGGCTGAATATGGAATATCGTTGGGTAACTCGTTTTATTTGCCGTGATAAAGTCGATTCTCAGGGTGATGTTGAGACCTTGAAGCGTGAGTGGAAAGCTAACGATAAGAATATCCTGACAATGCTACGTGAGTTTTTCTACAAAGAGGAATCTGTCATGGTCGACAGTACTTCTCTCCAGCGTTTTGCTGATGCGGATGATGTTCTTGTCGAATTAGGTAATAATTTCATTTCAATTGGCGATTTTACAAGCAATATCATTATTTCTGACAGCAGTATGGATATTCTTAAGAATAAGGTTCGTGCAATCAGCCGTATCTATTCTAATAAAGGCTTTACCGTTGCTCCTGAAACCATGAATGCTGCAAGTGCTTGGCTTGGTTCTTTACCAGGTAATGCTTATGCTGATCCACGCAGAAAAGCTATTAGCTCTCTTAACCTATGCCATATTTTGCCTTTATCTAGTGTTTGGTCAGGTGATGAATATTGTAAGCATCTTTCAGAGTGTTCTGGTAAGCCTGTTCCTGCGATTGCTCAGGTTGAAACTGAAGGCTCTACTCCTTTTTTCCTTAATATTCATGTAGGTGATGTTGGCCATAGTATTGTTGTCGGTCCTACCGGTAGTGGTAAGTCAGTTCTTCTTAATTTTCTTGCCAGTCAATTCCGTAGCGTTCCGAAAGCTCGCATTTATGTCTTTGATAAGGGTGCTTCTAGTCGAGTCTTCGCTGCAGCAGTAAAAGGTAATTTTTACGACCTCGGTAATGATGATAGTGCCAATAATCTTGCTTTCCAACCTCTCCGTTATATCGATGATGAAAACGAAAAAGTATGGGCAAGCGAGTGGCTGCAGGAGCTGTTTGTGCAGGAAGGTGTTGAGATGAACCCTGAAAAGCGTAAAGCTATTTGGGACGCTCTTACCTCTGTTGCTGCTACGCCTCCCGATGAACGTACATTAACGGCAATTAAGGTGTACGTACAGAATATGGAGCTTAGAGATGCACTCGAGCCTTTTGTTGTTGAAACAAAAGGTATTGCTGATACAGCTGGTGCCTATGGCAAGCTTTTTGATAGTGATATTGACAGCTTAAAGCTTGGTAGCTATCAGTCTTTTGAGATGGGTGAGCTTATGAGCAAGAAAAATGCTGTTATGCCTACTCTTCTCTATCTTTTCCATGTTATTGAAAAGAATTGTGATGGTTCTCCTACTTTCATTATCCTTGATGAGTGCTGGACCTTCCTGGATAACCCTATTTTTGCTGAAAAAATCCGTGAATGGCTTAAGACTATGCGTAAGAATAACGTAAGCATTATCTTTGCTACGCAGAATCTTGAAGATATAAAAAAATGCAGCATTTCAAGTGCTATCATTGAAAGCTGCATGACTCGTTTCTTTTTGCCTAATGCTCAGGCTTTAAACCAAGGTAATGAAGAAGTTTACGGTTTCTTTAACCTAAATTATCGTGAACGTCAGATAATTGCTGATTCCAGGCCGAAGCATGATTATTACATTGTTTCTGCTGAAGGCAAGCGTAGATTTGATCTTGCTCTTTCTCCTTATGCTTTAAGTATTCTTGCTGCATCCAGCAAAGATGATCAGGCCGAATGTGAACGTATTAAGAAATCTTATCCTGATGATGATTTTATGGTGCATTGGCTTGAGTATAAAGGCCTCCGTGATGCCAAAGAAGCTTATATGGCCTTGTAATTATATATAGTCTGCAGAAAAAAAGACGCTCATATAGCCTAATGAAAGGCTATATGAGCGTCTTTTTCTAATTACTGTTATGAATGTTATTTTTGTTATCTTAGTTATGAAAGTTAGTAAGGTTATGAGTATTACTTTAGTTATGAACATTAGTCAGCATTCATCTTATTTATGCTGTTTTCTTGTAGAAATCTCTGAAGTAATCTGGTCCGTTTCCCCATAATCCAGTTTCAAGATCATATAGAGCTGTATAAGCATTAGAATTAATAATTTTGCTTCTAGCTTCTTGCCAGGTAATGCCGTCTTCTTCAGCCATATCCATAATAGCATCTGTTAAAATCAAATCTGCACAGAATTTTTTCTTTTCAATTTCCATATTTTCTCACCTCTATGACTTCTAAACAGTTAACAGCTTGTTGACTTAGAAAACAGTACTGATCCTTTAATCTGTTTGGTAAAAGCAGGGATATTGCCATTTTTGCGGCGTTTTCGTCTTCTAACGAGCCATATAATCCATTCAGATATGTGGTAATAACCGGATTAGTAGTATCATTAGCAATTTTTCCAATGATAATTTCACTTTTAAAAAGTTCTTTAGGTAACTTAGGTGATAATTCTTCGGCAAGTTTTTGTCTTCTGTTCAAAGAAACAAACCATAACCACTCTTTATCTGCATCGCTAAATTCATATATCGGCATAAATTCAGTAGGAGCATGATATTTATAGCAGGTTACGTATCCATAATTTTGGTTATCGTCTATATGCTTAGATCTTTTAGCCTTCAGCAACGATGTTCTTATGAAATTCTTAGCCTGAAGTTCATCAGCCGTAACATAAAATCCTTTACCAAAGTCCTTACCAACTGCACACTTTGTTAAATCAATATTTTGTACCGGAGTGTAGCTTCCATGATACAACATCATTCCATCTTTAAGCTTCATAGTTTACACCATTTACCCTTAATATTTCTAAAATATTTTCCAAAGCATATTCATCACTATTCAAATGCAGCATATCATATGTATCTTCAATATATTTCCATATACCGTACTTCTCAAATAATTTATTAGCATCAACAGGCGAAACTTGCAATTTCTCGCAGAACATTCTAAAGATACGTGCCTCAAAAAAGATAAGCTCATTTAACATGATTGCGTGCCTCCTTTACTAATGATATTATAGCATTTTGAAGTGGATTATGCTATTCTAACGTTGATAACTTTTGTTAGTTTAGTAACGAAGATAATTTTCATTATTTATATTATTAACGTTAGTTTTATTATGTTCATAACTTAAATAATTGCTGTTATCCTTATTATTTTCGTAATATTACTAACGAAAATAATAGATGCGGAAAAAAGACGTTCATATAGCCTAATGAAAGGCTGTCAGAGCGTCTTTTTTTAATTACTGTTATGAACGTTATTTTTGTTATCTTAGTTATAAAAGTTAGTAAAGTTATGAGTATTACAATCGGAAAGGAAGGCTTTTTTGTCATTCCCAGAACTTTAAGGAATCTAATAGATTCTTTTTGCCGATTTTGATATGGAAGAATTTTTCCGTCTTTTTTAACGGCATTATTATATATCGTCCTTCAAGCGTTGTGAATTCTATACCGTATTTCCGCTGGAAGTTTCTTGCTTTGTATTGGTCTTCAAATTTGATTTTGATATAGTCCAGCTTCTTGTTGATTTCCCATTCGTCCCCGATTTTTGAGTAAAGGTCGATAAAATCGAGAATGTTTTGGTCAAGATTTGCCTTGATCAGATAGTATTGGATGTCGTATTCTTTGATGTATGGATACTTTTTGATATCGATATGTTCGCTTAATATAGAAAGCAGCACCCTTGATGACAAGAGGAGAATATCAGGTATCGGAGCGTCTTTATCCGAAGAATGAATGGTCTTAAGGAATCCCGGAAGCAACACGAGCATTCTTTTCAGATATTCTTTGTACAGGCAGCCTGAAAGCATATCCAAATCGTTTTCAAAAAGCTTTCTTTGGAGGTTGCTCATACGGTTTGTGAACATGTTGATTTCGAAGGTGATTGTTCTTTTGCTCAACGCTTCATCAATCTCTTTTACATCGTTAGTCGCCATAATCATAGGGGACCAGAATCGGCTTGTGCTGTCGTGTTTGATAAACTTGGCACTGTATTCCTGCCAGCGTTTGGGGCTGAGCTCGTCGATCATGATTGGGAATCCCTTAGTAAACTCCAATTTCTGTTTCAGTGCCGCAGGAGCGTTTTCCTTGTCTTCCGCTTTTTGGATAAGTCCGCCTCCGCCCTCAATTTTGGGGTGGAACTGGTTGAACATCAGCTTCAGAATGAATTTCATCAACGACGATTTGCCGCTGTTAGTAGTTCCCTTCAGGATAAGGAACAGGGGATATGGAAAGACCTGCATATTGGTTCCTATTGTCTCGTGCCTGCAAAGAGGAAGGAACGGGGCGCAGAACGCGTAGTTTACGGTTGCATAGTATTTGTCTATGTTGGTCTTCACGTTGCCCTGAAATGGCGGCTGTTTTTCAAAGAAGCCTTGGAAATATTTTACGAAGATCTCTATATCTTTGGCAAATTTATCATTAGGAATATCAGATGTATCAATAGGATTGCCTTTATAATATGCTTTTTGTTTGTATTTGTCGATATATAAATCAGGGTACGTCTCGTATGTCCTTCGGGTTTGGTCGGCGGCTATATTGATTTTTTGAGAAAATTCCTTTGTTTTGGTATAGGTTATCAGTACTTTGTTGCTTTTCTTTTCCAAAAGGTCTTCCGGATTTATATTGTTTTTCTCGACAAATTTGTTGAATTCGTCTTTTTGAACCGTATAGAAGATTTCCTCTTTGGGCGGAGTTATTATCTCTATGATTTTCTGGTCCTTGATCTGCTGGAAGAACGGAAGGTTTTCTGTAGTAGCCAGCTTCAGTTCTCTTATGTTCTTTACGGTCAGGTTTTGGCTACTTAGCTCTTTTGTCTTCAGGTATATGCTTAGAAAAAGGTCGTAAGTGTCGAAATCGTCAGAAACCATAATCGTTTCCAGCTGATTGCCGGTCGAACCGAAAGCCTTCAAAGAGAGGTTTGCGCTGCCGACTATGGTTCTGAAATTGTTCTTTTCGTCTGACAGCAGATAGATTTTTTGATGGCTTGTATGCGCATCAATGCTTGTAACGAACAGGGAAAGCTTGTCCTGTTCTATTTTGTCGATTAAGATGTTGTTGTTCTTAAAGTTTTCTTCTTGCAGTGTCTTTACTGTAGCATATTGGGCCGCGATGATATCTTTTATAGATCCAAGGATGCTTTCGTTGCCGAAGATGATTTCAACGTTGTTGACAATCTTTACGACCTGTTTCAACATCCCTATGCTGGAAGAATATGTGATGGCTTTAAGGGATGTGTAGCCGGCAAAAAGTTCCTGCCATGAACCCACACTGCTTTTTCCCAAAGTCTTGAATAGAGTAACGGGAAGGTCTTTCCCTTGGCTGTTGGGATTCGTATAAGTTCCGGAAGACAGGCTTGGATTACTGTTTTTTTCTTGTGCCGGTTCTTCTTGTTCTTCTGAGGCCTTTTCGGGTTCGCTTGCAGAATTCGTATTGTTTGTGTTTTTTTCCTTAAAGCTGACTTGTTGGATTTGTTCTGTCTCACAGAAATCAAATAGTGATTCCGTTATTGGTTCTTGTTGTTTCTTCTTGGCCATAGATCCGGTTCTGCCTCCTTTACTAATGGTATTATAGCATTTTGAAGTGGATTATGCTATTCTAACGTTGATAACTTTTGTTAGTTTAGTAACGAAGATAACTTTCATTATTTGTATTATTAACGTTAGTTTTATTATGTTCATAACTTAAATAATTGCTGTTATCCTTATTATTTTCGTAATGTTACTAACGAAAATAATAGATGCGGAAAAAAGACGCTCATATAGCCTAATGAAAGGCTGTCAGAGCGTCTTTTTTTAATTACTGTTATGAATGTTATTTTTGTTATCTTAGTTATGAAAGTTAGTAAAGTTATGAGTATTACTTTAGTTATGAACATTAGTTAGCATTTATTTTATTTTCCACTGCAAATATCATGTATACATTCACTGTAACTGGAAATGAACTCCAAATCAGAGCTCAATTCTGCTAACTCCCATTCGTTTTTCAATCATCTGAATATAATCTTCATTCATATCGCAAACAATACTATAGTGGCTACCTTTAGTGAGCCTAACCCTATAGTTTTAAATTGCGCCATACAGTTTTATTTTTTAATTCTGCTTCAATTTCACCAATGGCCTTCTCTGCATCGGCAAAGCTAATCCTATCCTTGTCCAACAATACATACTGTTTCTGCATGATATTGTAAGCATCCTTAACCATAGATTTATGAATAGAATCTTTCAAAAAGAGAAACTCATTTGGCAGAACATTGGGTATACCATCTAGCCTTTGCAGTTCCTCCTCAAGCCTTATCATTACAAGTTTACGAAGGTGATCATCATCCCTAATGAATTTCTTGATTTTGGGATGCTCTTTCATCACCGACAAATCGTAGATATGCTTAGCCGCTTCAAATGCTCTATTACCAACATTCGCATTTCTTATATAGGCCTCTGCAGCAAAAAGTTTATCAACGAAGATTCTCTCCAAAGTTATCGTATCAACAGTAAATGGTTTAATCTGATATGTATCTTCCAATATACTTCTAAATCTAGCATCTGCTAACTCATAAAGCATAGGAGTTACCTCTAACGGTGCCACCGGCTCACTAATTGTAAATGATGTTGCCTCAATTTTTACGTTACCAAATCTCTGCAAAGCATCATTTTCGTCAATAATAGTAACGGGATTATAGTTGTATACTGCTATTACCTCAGATCTGTGTGTTACTCCCTTGCTCGCATCACGTTCCAACGACACATACTTCTTGGTAGCCTTTTCCAACAGCTTATCACTTCTTGTGCGCGTACAGTTTCTTGTATCAACCGATAAATCAATGTCTTCTGAAAACCTATTTGTAGTTTTCAATGCTTTATACAGAGCTGTTCCACCCTTAAAATAAGCTGGCAATCCGTCCCTCTGCAATTTTGACAGTTCCTCCAGCAATAAAACTACATAATAGTCTTTTTCTAAAACGTCCTTACGATACCCAGTCTCATTATGTATTGTTTCTAGTAGTACTCTGAAAGCATCCTGATCGTTATGTAGAATCATGCCGCCAATCCTCCTGCAATCGCTGTTTTACTCAGTTGCTTAACTGTATTTCCATTATAATACTTTCCCGCTAGAGCCAAAAGCATTCCGTAGGACAATCCCAATCTATCTATTAGTTTCGCAATAACTTGATACGGTTCTTCAGCATCTACAGGTGCTCTATTGAGAATGTCTAAAACATCAAGGACCTGCAAGTATCTTTTATTATCCTTATTTACAGCTATCTTGGGAGATTTAGTGATGATACCAAGCACTTTATCCTTTCTAGCACCGTGAGCAACCACATTAGTCACAATAACCTTCTCATTAGGAATTTGAGTTGTCAGCCCCCATTTATGCAATAAGGACAGCCCGGATTCATATCCGTTATCACCAGCTAGGTACTTATCCGCAATCACTGCTTCTTTATCAATACCCAATTCGCCAAACGGAGTAACCTTAGTTCTATAATATATTCCCTTTTTATAGAACCGAAAGTCATTTATCAGCCTACCATCTAAAATTCTCTTTAAGGCAACTGCTGTGGCCATTGCAGCTTTTTTTATAGGCATAGCAAACCTTTCTGCGACCTTTTGGGCGAGTCCAGCAGAGTAAATAGGCTTTGCTATTTCGCTCTGCTTAACCAAATAACAAATATAATCCATATAAGATAATTCCATCTCAGCACCTCCCTGTGATATATTACAGCGTATGTTTACTTTGTTTTTATGTTTTTATTATATCATTATTTATCCCATAGTCAAGTGCCACGGAATTCGATGCTAAGTCGACTATCAATCGTCCATGTTTGACATATTTTCCATCCTTTCATAACGAAGATTATGTTAGTTATAAAGATAACTAACGTTATTTTTGTTATTACAGTTATATAAGTAACGAAGCTAATTTTAGTTATTTCCATTACTTATATTATGCTGCTGTTTTCTGCTCTTTCTCTGCAATGCTGGTAATTTTTTCTACTACTTTTTGTACAGTGTTCATTACGTTTGTGATAGAGATAATGACGTTTTTATCTTTTTTCCCTTTTGTATATGTTTTGATATATTCATATGCTTGCTGTTCATAGCCGCTTATACCAAGCATTTCTGTCAGCACTGCTGCGCTAAGTTCGGCAACAATTTCTGCTTTGTATGTATCTACATTCTTTAATGGCTCTATAGTATCATGTACTGCATGAGCTAATTCGTGAAAGTACACTATATAGTCTTGGGAGCATAGTGTTATGGATTTGTCCCAAGGACGATAGTAACCATAAGCATTTTTATGTATGGGCTTCCATTTCACTTTAATACCCATTTTTTCAGCTACATCTAAAAATGGTGGGAGTTCCTGGGGTTTATAATCATGGTGCGGGATTTCCTTGCCTTCAGTGCTTTCATATCTGAATACCGGAATAGGTCTGAATCCGGTAATGATATATTCATCCTCATCTTTTTCGTTTTTGATTTTTTTGGTGTTTGGTGCAAGGATATAGAAGGCTTTTTCGCCTTTTTTGATATGTCTGCCAGCTTCCTGCCATTGCTTATATCCTCTGGCATCGGTAGTATTACCTAATAAAAGCATAATAAGTTTATTTGTGATACTCCATTTATCACTTGGTATGCCTTCGTCTACTCTTTTGATAATTGTTAGAGCAAGTTTTTGAGGAAAATCTTCATTCTTGAACATATTAATTAAATTGTTTACAGCTTCATCGAAGTTTTTCATGGCTTTACTCCTTTTTTGACATAATAAAAAGACATACCTAAAATTTTTTCAGGTATGCCTTCTTATAGTTTTTATAATACATATACGATTACATATTCAATATGGTCAATTTTGACAATCTTGATATCTTGCTGGTTTTTTCTTATATTTTCAAGGGTAATTAATTCATCTTTATCGTACCATTCATTTGCTTTTGCCCATCTGTCCCACTCTTCTGCAGGAATGACAAAGGAGCCATTTTCTAAGAATTTTTCTGCTTCTTGTCTTGTACATCCATCTGCTTCAAATGCTGCGATATCATCTTCATGTTGACATTTTTTTGTTTCTTCTAACGTTAGTCTATCTGTAACATAACATCCATAATCTCCGTATGACATAAATTCTTCTTCTTCATCAGTTATAGCGTTATTAATTGCTTGATTTTTACAAGTTTCTTTTATGAATTTAGCATTATATAATTCTTTTGTATCTTTATTGTATATTTCTACTTTGTACCACTGTTTCAAAGGATCGTACAGAATTCCTTTGATTTCTACCTTTGGATAGTAGTCTAAGATTTGATTCCAGATATATTTTGCTTCATCTTCTTCTAAGTGATTTTCAAATTTGTTTTCAAGTATCTCTCGTGCTACATTTTGCATTTTAATGAATTGAGTATCATTGCTTTGCAAAAATGTATTAAGAAGATCAGTATAAGCACTAGCTTTTATAATATTTGTAGAGATTTGAATTGTTATCATTGATGTCATCCTTTCTGTCAGTGTTATTAATATAATACATTATTTTTTAATGAAAAGATAGTTATTTTAATTATTCATCTGTTCTCCTTTGACTAATTTATTATATTTAGTCAAAACATAACAAATCGCAGTGTAATGTCAAGGGTATAAAAAAATAGAAAATCGCAGCGAAGCAAGATTTTCTATTTTTCCCTTGACTTTACTAATCTGCGATTTGTTATAATCAAAATAATTTTCCTAACTATTCTAATCAATATTACTAAGATTAGTTATATTATTAAGCTTAGTAAAGTTATTTCAGTTATGTTTATTATGGAGATTATCTAAGTTATTACTATTATTTTCATTATCATCGTTATTATCATTATGAATGTTATTGGATGTTTTTGCAATTTTCTTCAATTTAGCTTTTATTGAAAATATTTAACTTCTTATTGACATATTTCCGGTAATGTTATATAGTATCGTTAGATAACTAAATACCTGGGTTTCCAGAGGCATCTAAACTGAACGTCCGTGCTTACGTTCAGCTAGGTGCTTTTTTTGTTATCTATGCTGTTTCTCATTCATATTATCTTCTTTTTATTACTCATCAAATCAACCTCCGTGCAGAGGGAGCGGAAACTTTAAGTCCTCCGCTATTAACTGCTTACGCATGGAGGCCCCAAACTCCTTTTTTAGCCTTGTGCGTCAGCGCAAGGCTTTTTTTATTGTGATTTTTACTTGAAAATATTTTGTATGAAAAATGTCTTTTTTGAATAGAAAAGCGTTGATGGGGGGGGGCAAGGTGTACTATATTAACAAGAGATGTGGATAACTTGCACTATTTTTAATAGTCTAATCCCTTAATTGGAGGTTATCATGAAAAAATTATGTTGTTCTCTTATTGCTGCAGCTGTAATGAGCACTGCACTTCCCTGCTTTGCTATGACTGTTTATGATCCTACTAACTATGCAGCCAATCTGGAAACCAAAATCCAGATGATCCAGCAGGTAAATCAGTCAGCACAGCAGCTGCAGGCTCAGATAAAAGATATTCAAAGCTTGAATCCGCAGGATATGGATAAAGCCTATAATCAAGTGCTTGGCATCTATAATTCTGTCAATAGTATTCGCACTCAGTCTCAGGCTATTGGCGAAGACTGGTCAACCAGTCTTAAAGAATGGAGTGACATGAATCCTGATTATTTTTCTATGGGCACAATCACCCTTTCTAAATTCCTCGAATTTCAACAAAAAAGCGATAAGCGTGTAGATAAGACATTACAGCAGGCTCTTATGATGGCTGGCATTACTAGTGATAAGGAAACACAAAAGACTGTACAAAGTGTTTTGGAAACCATTGATGCTTCTAATAAGGCTGACGGTAACAAGGCAGCTCTGCAGTGCGCTAATCAGCTTTTAGGCATTATGATCAGCGAGAACAATAAAAGTGCCCAGATGCTTAGTGAGCTGCTTAAGGTTAATGTTATGAATAAGCAGCAGGTAATAGATGAAAATAATCGTGCTAATAAATTTGCTGATCAGTTTATGGGAGATACGAAGAAGGCGTCTGAACGTAATGTAACTATTCGTAATGGCGGAGAACAGGTAGATGCAGTAAAAATAAAATAATGCTCTCTAGTTTAGTAGAGAGCATTACTGATAATTAGTAATTTATTTAATTTTTACAGCATCGACTTGCTGGCCTTCGTTTTTAATGGTCGTATCTTTTTCATTTGGATTATAGTGGATTCTACCACCTGTTTCAGCATTGTAATATCTTTTTTCTGTCTTAGGTTTTCCATAAACATCAACTGTTTCTACGATTCTTTCTTCAACATCAACGATTTTATCTCCTTTATCGCCCCATGTTTTTACTTTACCGACTATTTTACCTTTGCTAATAACTTTATCGGTTTGGTAGGTTTGTACTTGTTTTGCTGGTGTTGCATTAGGAATAGATTGATTCTTTTGTTCAGCTTTTTCGGTTCCGCAGCCTGTAAGAAGCACAGCTAAAATAGATGTAATAATGGCAATATGTTTTGTTTTCATATTTCATGTCCTTTCTTTACTAAGTTTTTTATTGATTTTAATATATCATACTGACTGGATTTGTCAATGATTTTCGAGGTGTAATTTATGGATGATGGTATTTTAACAGCGGTATTAAATGAAATTTATACTGCTTGTGGCGCAAGCGGTGATATTCTTAATAACGCTAAAAGTTTATTCATTCCTTTAATGACAATAGATTTTGTTGTTGTTTTTATTATGCAAGTTTTTGGGTTTGCTAATAGTAATTATATTCCTACTGTTTTTTCTAAACTTATGAAATATGGTTTTTGGATTTGGGTTGTTGATAATTGGGCAATGTTAACAACAGCTCTTATTCAATCACTTACAACTGTTGGTTCGAGTTTTGGCAGTCTTGATCCAGGAATTTTAAAAAATCCTTCTAAAATCATAGATAAAGGCTTCACATATTCTGCTAAATATTATGATGTTATGAGTGAAATTAGTTTAGTTCCAGGTAATGGGTTAGTGAAAAATTTATTTATTTGGATTATTTGTGTTGTAGCTATGCTTGGTATTTTTGCAGCTTTTGCATATATAGCTCTTAATGCTCTAATCACCTATATAGAGTTTTATGTAGTTGCTGCTGTACTTTTGATTTTTCTTCCTTTTGCTGTTTTCGATAAAACTTCTCGTTTTTCCGAAAATGCCATTGGTTTCATTATGGGTACAGGAGTGAAATTAATGATGATGGGAGCAATTTTGAGCCTGTGCATTAATATCAGTGATAGTCATTTAAATACCGTGCCTGATTTAACTGGTGATAATGCTTGGGCTAAAGCGTTAACTTCACTTGTTGTGGCTTGGGTTTTTGCTTTCCTCGCTGTTCATGTTCCTGAACTTGCTTCTGGTGCAATGAGCGGTTCTCCTTCTCTTTCCGGCAACACTGCAACTGCTTCTATGGCTGGTGCAATGAGCGGCGGCATTGCAGGTGCTGTTGCAAGCAAGGCTATGGGTGCTGTAGGTGGCGGTTCTAATGCTGTTGCTAAAGCTGCCGGCGCTTTAAGCGAAGGTGGTGGCGGTAATTTCTCTGCTGCTGGTGGTTCGCTTATGGCAGCAGGCAAAGCTGCTATGAGCGGAGATAAGTCTGGTGCTCTTGCTAATTTAGGTGTAGCTGCAAAATCTTTTGGTCAAGGTGCCACTGGTTTTGCTAAAGGTGGCTTGAATCTTGCAACCAGCGGTATGCAGGATGCTTATGATAAAGGTCAAGGTGCTGCTCAGGCGAAATTTGGTCAGTATCATCCTACTAGCCCTGGTACTGGTAGTCAACAGGAAAAGGCTCGTACTTCTGGCCAGGATGCTAAAAATGCATCTAATGCAAGTCAAATGACTTAATACAGATATAAACATACCATTAAATCATATCTCTCCATTCCATAAGCGAGCGTGCTGTCAAGGGAGGTTTACCGACCTTTACAGCACTAGCGAGCTTATGATAAAATCAGCAATTTTAATAGCGGAGGTGCTATTTTGAAGAAATTACATATATCAGGCAAAAGAAAAGCTTTAGGTGCGTTATTGGCATCTTTGATAATCGGTGCCAGCTGTACGGCAGCATTAGCTGAAGAAGCTGGTGATCTTAGTGTCTTTGATGAAAATGATGCTGAACTTAGTATTTTGGAAGAGTCTTCTCTTATGCGTAAGCAGCTTGCACATATGCTTCAAGGGAAAAAGAACTTCAAAGAAGCTAATTATGGGGATACCATTCAATCCGCAGATAAAACTGAACCGAAAACTAAAAAATCAGCATTTTATCCTGCTATTGAAACTGATAAATCTCAAACTATCCCTATTTCTTCCATAAGTAATAATGAAAATGAATCTGAACCTGCTTTAGATTCATTTTCCAGATCGCTTCAAAAGCCTTTAAGATCAGCTGGTATTCAACGTAGCAGTACAGTTGAAACAGCTGATAATGATAATTCTTCTGAAGTCTCTCTCGGACGCCGCTTCTTGGAGCGTTATTATGCTTCTATTGGCCGCAGCTATTCTGATACCTCACGCCAAATGGATCATTTTTTTAAGGCTCAGGAAAATGCTTCCAGAATTGATGAAAATCATTCTAAGGGTAAATCATTAGGCAGCAAGTTTTTGAAGCGCTATGAGGAAGCTACGAAGCCGCAGGAGCCTGTTATTATTGGTGACTCTGCCTTATCTGATTATCCTCAGCGCAGTTTGGATTGTCAGTATCTTGACTATGAAAGCGGTGCCTCAAATATCATTTTCGTAAAGCCAGGCTTTAAAACCGATATCCTTTTGCCGGCAGGTGATAAGCTGCAGCGTATTACCTGCGGTGACAGGCAGCGCTTTGACATTAAGACTTATTATGATAAGTCTGATTTACGCTGGCATGTATATGTTCAGCCGTATCAGCATGATATTACTACTAATATTATTATCTCGACTGACAGACATACTTTTCAGGCAAAGCTTGAAACAACAGAGCTTTTAAAGCCATTTGTCCGTTGGGATGTGCCTGATGATGTTTATGCCGGATATAAAGACAGAAATGTCGTTATGGATGTAGAGAATGTCAAAGACCTTAACTTTGACTATGACCATAATGGCAAACTCAGTGCCGCATGGGCACCTCTTAACGTCTTTGACGATAAGCACTGGAATACATACTTATCGTTTGAGAAAAATATATTGCAACGCATCAATCCTGTAATCCTTGGTAAAAGCGAAGATGGATCCATGGTTATCGTACCCTATGAGAAGCGTGGTGACATCATTGTCATGAACAAGGTTTACAAGGAATTTGATGTACGTGTTGGCGATCACATTACAAATTACGTGCGTACAGCGAGGTGAACAAGATGTTAGTACAATGTTTTGCAGAAAATGGTGACATGGTTGGTGTTGTTACTAAAAACAAGGCTTATTCTCTTATTCGGAAGCATTTTGCTGTTGTTGTTAATGTTGATAATGCATTGCGCAACAATTTAGTTGCAATCAAGCTTAAACAGGTTTTGCCTGTTGAAGAGCTTACAAAAAAGAATTGGAGGTAGTTTTATGTTAAAAGATGGTTACGTCAATGTTTTAGGTGCTTACCTGCCTGTTGAGATTGATCCTTATCTTGATAAAGATGGTAATGAAATTAAAATCAATCCGTGCCCGAAATGTGGTTGCAAGGACCAGGAAGTTGTTGTGGACAACATTTATGAGCCTAGCGGCTATCGTCTGAAATGTGCTAATGAAGGATGCAGCTACTCTATTCCTGAAGAAATCACTGATTTTGAGTATTTTCACGATGATGGTGTTCTTGCTGCTATCAATACATGGAATTTCCATACCGGTCTTGAGGATTTGATTAAATCTGGTGATTATACGCCATCTGCAGATGAGGACGATAGCCTTTAATGGCATTTTAATTTCAGTCGCAGGCAAATTTTATTGAAAGAGGTCTGCTATGAATCCTGCTGATTATGATGATTATCGTCTTATGGAGCTTGCCATAAGCTTGTATTATGAAGGCTATTCCCGTGAAATGCTTATAAAAAAGCTTATGGAAAAGGTTAATGATCCCCGTAAAGCAGTCCGTTTTTACAATGCTGTTGAAAAATGTGTGCGTGTTAACAGGGATCTGGAAAACAAGCGTAAAGCTGAGCTTAATCGTGAAACTTTGAAGAAAAGTATTGACGAGCAGAAGGCTTGGGAAAAGAAAAAACTATCTGAGCGTAATAGGGACGATGATTATGATTATTGTCCCCCGCTCTACTAATTTCTGAGGTTGTAATGGATATCAAATGTTTTACTAATGCTGGTTTTTACACTAGTTCCCTGTCGATATCTTTAGTCTCATTTTTGGAGGTGTAATAAATGGCTGAAGAAATAAAAATTGACGATAGCAATGTTAATCAAGAAGAAACTGGTATGGCAGATGATTCTCTTGATGAGAAGCTTGCTGCCTATCAACGAATGATTGATAAATTCAAAGAAAATAAAAGTATTCAGGCGAAAATTCATGAAGATGCTGAATTAAGCATCTCTGATTCTAAAGCTGTTTTTGGTGTGACATCCGATATGGTTGTCGGAGATGGGTTAAGTACCTATTCCATGACTGATTTAGAACCTGGCCGTCTTAAATTTTCTTATTTTAATGGTTCTGAAAATACTTCATCCGGCATGAGCTTCATGGATTTCAGTAATAATGTTGATTCAGGTATTGCTAATTCTATGTTTGATAATCCCGATGGAAGGCCTTTGCCTGGTTCAGTAAAAATTGAAGGCATATATAATAACCATCCTTTTCATATGATCCTTGATTTTAATACTGAACATATAACCCGTGGTTACTTCTATGGTTTTTTGGAAGATTTGCAGGCTGCTTGCACCAATGGTAGTGGTAAAGATTTTTTAAATAATCCTGCCCTTAATTTTGGTTTTTATGATGATGCTTCTGTAAAAGACGTTGATCCAAATGGCTTTCTGGCTTTCATGTCCTTATCAGCAAAGTTAAGCGTAGCTGAAGATAGATCTAAATTACAGCTGGATATGGATCGTGACGTTTCGGTACCTACTCAGCGTAATTGGGAAGCTCTTTTAGAGAGTATTGAGTCTGCAAGAAATAATATATCTTCTACTCAAAAGCCTGCTGATATTTTTAGTGAACCTGGTCTGAGCAATGTCGACATTGATTATGGTGATCGGCATGTAGATGTTTTTGATTTAGTGGCTAAGGCTGATAAAGCTAAAGAGCTTGTTTCACAGAAGCAGACAGATTTTATTGTCCGTAATTTCGATAAGCTTTCTCCTGCCTATCAAAAGTATTTCAACAATCTGACGGAAGAACAGGATAAGAATCTGATCTTTAATGTTGCCAGTGATGCTATTCGTGGTATGGTGGCTCGTGAAAAGCTTAAGAATTATCTGCCTAAGTTTGATAATCGCTGGAAAACTATGGATACACGGGAGGCTGAAGCTCTTGCTTTAGAATTTAAAGGCAAGCCTACGCTGCAGCAGCAGCGGTTTCTTGCCCGCTATGTCCCTGAAGCTGATTTAGAGAAGCTTGATTTTGTCAAGGCTAAAGCTGCTATGGGAGCATCTAAAGCGACAGATAAGCTTATTGCTATGGCTGTTTCTTTTGCTGATATCAAAGACAAAGCATCTTTGACTTGTGATCAGGCTGTAGCAATTGTTAATGCCGGAGTACAAAAGTTAAAAAGCTGCGTCTTTAGCAGTGTTTCTCCTTTTGTTGCTCGTCATGTTGCTAAATTCAAGGATGATGTCAAAGAGCATATCTCTGATTATACAATGGCACAGTGGCAGAAGGATTGTCAGGCAGTACCGCCGTTTGAATCTCAGCGTGCTTTTATTGATTGGCATAAACTCAATGGAGATATTAAAGATTTTTCTAAATCATATTCTGAGAAATTTCCTGAGAATTCATGTGCTTTGTACAGTAAAAGGATAAGAGATTATGTTCAATACCGTGATGAGCTTGCCAATAGCCCTGCAAGCCAAAAGCAGCGTGAATATCTGAAATCCAAAGGTATTATCATTGACAGCAATACCAGTCAGAAGGAAGCTTTGAAATATATTGTTTCTTCTCTTTATGATGATGGAATTATAAATAAAAATATTGCTCAGTATATGGCCAAAAATCCTGAAATGTGTTCAAACAGATTGTTATCTTCGGTGATTGAGAGTAAAGATTTTTCCAAGGATAAGCGTAAAGAGCTGAACAAGGAGCTTGGTGTTGCCTGCAGCAATTTTGAAAAGTTTAAACGTACTTATGAGATTCATGAGTCTTTAAACCGGCCTGCTTATTCACTTTCTGATGTTGCTAAGCAGGCTGCTGCGCAACATTATGAAGCAGCAAAGACCTTTGATGATGCTGATAAAGAAATTGCAAAAGTACTTGTCTGTGCTAACTTTAATGAAATTGATAAAGACAGACATATTAAGCAGCTGGCTGAAAATGTTGCAAAACGTCTCGGCAAAAGTTCTGGTTCGATTTCCCGAGCTGAAATCATTGCTGATGTTATCACCCGTACTTTACCACAGAATCTTAACTATAAAGAATCTATGGAAAAGAATATTGAGCTTGTTAACAATGCTCAAAAAGGTCTTAATAACGAACTTACCAAAGCTAAAATCAAAACTGAAAGCAAATCTAAAGGTAAGGAAAATTTTAAAGGAAAAACAGAATCAAAGCATGCTGAGCGTGATTGATTACTGTTACTTTCATTACTTAACGTTTATTAATCAAATCCATTTGATTAACAGTTATTACATTATTGACAGTGAAAATATATAAGCTATCCGGAGAGCTTGTTGTTTTATGCTGTTGATATAAATTTTTTAAGGAGGTTTCTAAAATGGCTGACGAACATACCGCTTCAGCGGTCCCTAATGCTGCATCAGGCAGTTCCCAAGATTCCGAAGCTGCTGCCAACAAGAAGTTTCTTGATGCTGACGAGCTTGCAGCTAAAGTTTCCAATGCAATGTTTTTGAAGAATTTATCAAAAAGACTGCAAAAAGAAGCTGAACAACGTAAATCTGCGGCTTCTAAGAGAATCTTTAAGAGCAAAGAAGAATATCTTCAGAAGGCCCGTGAGGATGCTTATGCTGCCGAAGGTGACAGAATTGCAGATGCCAAGCAGAAACAAATTGAGGGTATTGAAAATGCCCGTATGTACAGCGCAAGACGCGCTCAGGAGGAGGAACAAATTATGGCAGAAGAAGTTAAATTTGAAAAAGGCGATTATAACGCTACTGACAACCAAAGAGCATTTCTTTCCAAAATCTATGATCGTCTGCATCCCTATCACAAGGCTCATATTGATAAGGAAATGCTTGACGGCTGCGCCCGTGATGAGTACAAACTGAGTTCCAAGATGGTCAATGAGGCTATTGCTACTTCTACTGCCTTGAACTTTTTGAAGTATCATATGGTTCCGGAAGATCTCGAAAAACTTACTGTTCAGGAAACTCTTTCCAAGCAAAAAGATTTTGAAAACAAGCCAAATCTTAAAATGATTGCTAACATGAAGGCTGCCGGCATTAAGTATGATGAGAATACTACCTTTGAACAGGCTAAGGAACTACTTAATAATCGACCTATAACTGAACGTCAGTTTGAATTGCTCCGTAATCGTGTAGAAGGTGCTGAAAAGCTTACTTGTGGTGAAGCTCGTCAAATTATGGATAAGCTGCAGCGTGATTATAAGGATAACCTTAAACAGCCTGTCAGCGAAGCTATCCGTAAAGTGGCTATTGAAAACAAGCTCATCAAGGAAGGTCAGGCATATACCAATGCGGAATGGAAAAAAGATGCTATGCGTATGGAGCCTACTCCTGGCATGAAGGCTCAGCTGAGCTATTATGCTATTACCCTGGATGAAGCGCATAACAATCTTTTCAGTGCTCAACGTGCTGTTGAAAACACTATTCGTCATTTTGAAGAAAATCAGCACTCTCCTATTACTAAAGCACAGCAGAAATACCTCGAACTGGTTGGCTATGTCACGAATGATTCTCGTTATGATAATGGCTCTCGTCCTCTTATGCCTGCAACTTATGGCGAAGCTCAGGAAGCTATTTGGGATGCCAAGTACACTTCTGGTCTTATCGGCAGATCTGATTCCAGATATCTGATTACTCATCCTGATATTCGTCTTCCCGAAAATTTTCTTGATGCTAAACAGCATCGTCTTGATTTGCCTGTTGCCGAGCGTGATGCTATCCGTAAGGAAACCCATGATCTTGTTGTTAGTGACAAACAAGCTCGTAGACTTACTGCTATCCTTTCCCAGGATGCTGTTCCTAGAGAACAATCTATGTTACAGGATGTAGCACGTATCGCTGCTTATGATCATTATGATCGTGATAAAGGTGTTATCAAAGACACTGCTGTCAAGGATATGGCTAAGCAACTGCTGTCCCTGAATGTTGAACCGACAAAATATCAGCTTTCCGGTCTGCTGTTGCTGCAGGATAAGAATGGCAACAATATTGAGCCTACTAAGAATCAATATCTTGCTCATGTTATTGCCTGCACTCTGCCGCAGGATGCTGCTGATTACAAAGGCAGCGTAGCCAAGAATCTCGAAGTTGTCAACAAGGTTGAAAAAGCCATGCTTACTGCTCAGAAGAATCTTGAAAAGAAAGCTCAGATTGAAAAAGAAGTTGCGGCTTCTAAAGCTAAAACTCAATCTAAATCCAAAGGTCAGGGCTTGGGCGAATAAGATTTTATCGCTGATTATCTATTTAACAACGTATAACCTTTATAACCTAAGACTAGGTAACTAATCTAATCTAATCTATCTAACCAATTCAATGCGTCTGGCTTTTTGCCAGGCGCATAAACTGGTTAAGCTGGAAGGGGTTTTTTGTATGTCTAACAAAACATTGTTTGCAATTAAAAAAGAGCTTTCTGCTAAAGGAGTTCCTTTTGATGATAATACTCCCATTCATGAATTGAAGAAGCTTTTTGATAGCCTGCCTGTAACATCAGGCCAGATCCGAGAGTTAAAGCTATTAGGTATTGACTATAAAGAAAAATGGAACTGGACTAGAAAAACGGCCAGTGAGTTTATCAGAGATGCAGAAGATTTTATCCGTCTGCGTAATCTGCTTCCTGCCTCTCCTAAGCAGCGTATCCTGCTTATGGAGAATGGTATAGATGTTCCCAAAGGCACAACAAGTGCTGGAGCATCCAAGATGATTAATGAGCTGCCTGCTACTGACGCACAGCTTGCTTATTTTGAAAAAAACAACCTTAAAATAAATCCTGCTAAAAAGCTTACTTATGGTCTTGCTCATCAGATGATTGCTCGTCGTGAGCGTAGATTTTTGGAATATAAACTGCATAATATCAGTTACAAGAAATGAAGAAAGCTATTCTTTTATGTGCTGCTGCCCTGCTTATTATAATATCTTTGTTTTTGGTTATTTTTATGAATTTTTTTAGCGGTATGTTTGGTGGTGGAGCAAGCGGAGAAGGCACATGGAGCGGTTATGAGATAACTTCTCCTTTTGGTGAACGTGTTCATCCTATTACAGGTGAAGTCAAGAATCATCATGGTGTTGATCTTGGTATAGATGAAAATACCGCTCTCCCCTCTTTTATGGATGGAACAGTTACCGAGACTGGCTATGACGAAGGTGGTTATGGCTATTATATCGTTGTCCGTGATAAAGATGGTAATGAAACCTTATATGGTCATTTAAACAGCATTGCCGTAAGCAAAGGCCAGGAAGTCAAGCGTGGCGATATAATCGGTCTGACAGGCTCTACAGGTGCCTCTACAGGTCCGCATCTGCATCTTGAATATAAAGATGCTAATGGTAATTTGCATGATCCTACGCAGGTTTTAAAGCCTTTTTAGATTAAGAATCGAGATGTAAGTTTTGAGAAAATCAGTTTTTTTATTGTTCTTTGTTTTATTTATGTTGGGGATTTCATCCGTAGTCAGTGCTGCACCAATCACATCTCCTTTTGGTTGGCGCATACATCCGATTACCGGTGAGTGGAAGTTCCATAGTGGTGTTGATATTGGTTATGATTATGGTACCGGTATTCCTGCCATGCTGGATGGCAGAGTTGTTTATGCTGCTCCTTATGGCGGATATGGCAATTGTATTATTCTTGAACATGCAGGTGGCGATCATACGTTATATGCTCATTGCAGTGCGCTTTATGCGTCTTATGGCCAATATGTCAGCAAAGGTACTGTTATAGCTGCTGTTGGTTCTACAGGTTTTTCTACTGGTCCTCATCTGCATCTTGAATGGTGGCATAATGGACAATATGTTGATCCTATGGGGTTGTGGTAACATGATTTCCGGAGAGTGGTGATATGGGGATTATAACCTTCTTTGCTATGCTGCTTTCAGCAGCTATCTTGCTGCTTATTTTCGGCATAGCTTTTTTGAAGTATTCACACAAGAATAGTATTTACAAACGCATAAAGAAACGTAAGGCTGTTATACGTATTTCAGAAGCCGATTACTCAGGCGAAAAGATTAAAGAGCTTGATATAATGCTGGCTAATTACGGTTATTCCTTTGACATCACTGAAATGACTGCTAGTGGCAGTATTGTGCATGTATACAGGAGAAAATAAGTTATGTTAAAAATACTTCTTCGTTTATTAGCTATTGGTGGTTTTATTTATCTTAGCCAGGATAATGCGTTTCTTTGGTGGTTTAACTCTAAAATAAATACAGCTCATATGAGAGATATATTGTATTCTCTTGCTTTTGTTGTTTCTGTATTCTGTTTCTATGTTTTTGATGTTATATATCTGGATAAGCTGTTGATTGAAGCAGGTGAAGCTGACAAGAGAGGGCAGCACATCTTACCTTATTTCATGAAATTTATTTTTCTTGCCTTTCCTTTTGTGTTAGTGCCGTTTTCTTTATCTTATACTTATTTTGTTGTTATGCCTGTCCTTAAGTTGTTTCAGTGTTATGCAGGCTTCATCGTTGTTACTATGTGGTTCTTTTCTTTTCTTTTGCTTTTCGGCTTTTATTATTATCTTAAACACTCTGAGGGCGGTAAGGAGATTATCTGTAGTGTAAATCATCTGAACAGATATCATAAGCTATGGTTTTTCTTGATGCAGCTTTCATTAGGTCTGTTTGCTCTTTCGGAATTTTTTCAGGATATAATATTTCATTTTTTGTTACCATATTAATTATATGATTTATCTAATTTTTATGAGTCGGAGGTCTGTCTAATGGGATTATTAGATTCTATCAATCATGATTTTGCGAGAAGTATAAGAAAAAAGAATTATTCTAAGGAACTGCCGGCTATGCTTGAAGAGACATTAGAAGCTCTCACGATGCTCAAAACACCTTTTATTATGGTGAAACGCAATGAAAACGGTACTTATGTAACTGCTTCCGGAGCTGATTCATTTACTAATGCGGCTCAGGTATATGCTACGGCCGTATCTTTTATTGTTATGATTCTGAAGAATTCCGGTTACAGTGATGATAAGATCCGTAATACACTTACTGATATCGTCGATTCGTCTCTTACTATAGCACATGATGAGCCTGATGCACCTCAGAAGTATTTTCATTTGAACAAGAAGTAATGGATATGCTTGATTCATTAGTCAAGGCCCCTATTATCGGGCTTTATATAGCGTTTATTCCTTTGCTCTGGTGTTTTGCTGTCCATGCTTTGAATCATGCCTGTATAGCTGATGAATGGCTTTATAAGGTCTGTTATTGCTTTTTTGCGTTTTCTGAGATGTGCTGCAGCTTCGCTATGATGTATTCACTATACAGATTTTTTACAAATATTTAGGGATGGAAAGCTGGTGTTTTATGAAAAATATGACTGTTATTGTTAATTGTTTTGATTATAAGGCTATTGCTCAAAAAGCTCATAGGATCAATAAGTTGCCTTCAATAGTCTGCTATGAACGTCCTGCTGATTTTCCTAAGAAATTTGTTGCCCGTCTTTTTTATCTTGGCAATAAGACTATTACCACAAATGTAGTAGTTACCGGAGATACGTATGATGAGCTGTTAGAAAAAATAAATCCCGTTCTTGATTATCTTGGTATGGTTAAGTTTAATCGTGCTCCCGGTGATGATAATTGCATTATGGAGGTATGGCTGTAGCAGTAGCTGATTTTTATTTTCTTTGTAATCAACAAAGCTAACATTCATAACATCCATAACTTTAGTTATGGATGTTATGGACATAACGAATGTAACGAGCATTACTTTCATAATAAGTGTTATTCTTATTGTGAACATTACTTTCTTAATTTCTGTTATGGTTGTAATTAAGCTAACCATCATTATATAACGTTAGTTATGTTGGTTATTAAGCTTATGAATATAACTTTAGTTATATTCATAACTAACATAATTATAATAACTGACGTTACTTTCATTATGTTAATTATTTTAGTAACTTTTATTATTTTGGTAATCAACATAACGAAAGTTATGTTTGTTATCTGAAAAAGACGATAATGGACCTTGTTTTATTTCTAAGTTCATAAATTTGTGTTTTTTTAGTAGCAAAAGTATAAAAAAAGTCTGTACAAATTATGTCGTATGTGGTATATTAAGGCTAAAAATAAGTGAGGTATAGTTTTTTATGGATAAAAAAGATTTAATTGTCCAACTTGCTAAAAAAACTGGTTCTACTCAGTCTAGTGCTAAAAAATTCTTAGAAGCTTTTACTGATTTGATTGCAGATAATCTGACTGTGGATAATAAAATTCGTATTGTTGGTTTTGGTACATTTGAGGTACGTGCTCGTAGTGAGCGTAAGGGCATTAATCCAGCAACTAAAGAAGAAATCATTATTCCTGCATCTGTTACGCCAGTTTTTAAGGCTGGCCAAGTTCTTAAGAATATTGTTGCAGAGAATAATGATAAGCTTGGAAAGTAATCCTGCAGCTCTATAAACTTTTTAACTGAATACCCGGTTATCGGAGGCATTGAACAAGCGCTTGTGCGCTTGTTTCAGTGCCTTTTTTTATTTATCTGATTCTAACCTTTGCACGAGGGAACGGAAACTTGTGTCCTCCGTTATAAAGTGCCTGTTGTGATAGATTTCACTTCAGTGATTTTTTAACGGAGGGATATTATGAAACTCATAAAGGATGTTATTGTCCGTGGCTCAGACGGCAAGGAGATTAACAAGACTGATGTTGGCAAGGCAAGGCGTCTCTTGAAGTCTGGCAGTGCAAAACTGATTCAGAGAACACCTTTGATTATCCAGATGCTTAACTTTAAGACGAATATAACAAAAACTGAAGATGCGTCAAGTCTTGCATAGGGAGTGATGATTTTTGAGCATTGTAATTATATTAGGTAATAATAAAGTATCTTGTGTCAGTCTTACTGTAAAAGATAAAACAGTCAATATTTTGGAAGCTGACAGCAGACATTTTGATGATCTGTCTTCTTTCCTGAGTTCTGCAGATGGCGTTAAATCTTTGCTTTCTTCCTGCTTTGGTGGTGATTTGAAGGCTGCAGCTGAACATAAAATCTATTTTGCCTTTACTGCCGGCAGCGGACTTGCTTATAAGACCTGGCAGGCAGCTGCTTCTTCTTTCAGTGATGTGTCTGACAAGACTTTTGCTGATAAAGAAGAACGTATTTTGTCTTTATGTATTGAAAACATTCCGCAAGGTTTTACTGATCTATATAAGGACTGCGTGGCAAGCGTTGTAAGCTGTTACGAAGATGATGAAGTCTATACTGTTACTTCTGCATACCTCCCTGCCCTGTATATTAATAACATAAAGGAAGCCTGTGAAACTCTTGGCTTAACCTTATTTGGTATCAGTGATATTGTAAGCAGTTTATGTAAGCTTATAAACTGCTCTGAACAACAGGTCATGGTTCATGCTAAGGGGCTTACAGTGGTTGTCAATCAGTTCGGTAGTCTTGCTTTCATGATGAACGGAGATTACAGTGACTCAATCGGAGATATCATCTTCAATATGATTGAGCATTATTATCCTATCAATAACAGCAGAATGAACAGTCAGACTGTTTCCAGCAGTGATCTTGAACCTTTTCTGCTTTTACCTTTTAATGGTTTGTCAAGATATAACTGTGAAATGAGCGTTATTGCTGCCGGCTGTGTTGTTGATTCCAAGATGCTTGCTGCAAGTGCAGGTAATGTTGAAACGGTCAAATCCAATCCAGATAAAGGAGGCAGTAAAAATAGTGTTATCGGTAAATTACGGAAACTTTTTAAGAAAAAGTGAGACTGCAAAAGCAGTTTATGAGTTCAAACGGCCAGTTTACCAGTTTATTGCAAATACTGTTTGTGTTTTCTGCCTTGCTGGTGCCGTTACAAGCGGTCTAGCTTTGGCTTACGCTTATATGGCTACACCTAAGCCTGTGTATAGCCAGGAATTGTATGGTAAGGCGCAATCGCTGAATAATAATCTTAGCAGGGGTGCTGCTTTGATGAAGCAGGGCCGTCCACGTGGCGTAAATGTTTATGAAATCATAAATAAATTTGTAAATGCCCGTCCTGCAGATGTTACTTTGACTGATATTGTCATTTCTCCTGAGCAGTATACTGTTAAAGGCTTTACGCCGAACCAGGATTCAGTAAATGCCTATATATCTGCTCTTGACTTTGGCAAAGGGAAAAAGGCCGGTGTTGCTTCTATTTCCAATAATAAGGGTACGAATAAATTTACTATTATAGTGCATGTTGATGAGCAGAAAGCTGCAGCTAAATCTTCTCCTAAATTGAAAGGAAGTGGCAAGTAATGGGTTCTTTTTCTGAAGATAAGTCAAATTTCAAGACAAAGATTTTTCTTGCTGGTTTTTTATCTGTAGCTGCTCTTGCAGGTAGTGTGATGCTTTCCTCGATGTTTGTGTCTAAGATGGCTGAAAATAATAAGCAGGCAAGTAATTTTGCTTCTCAGAATGTATGGCTGCAGAAGTTTGATTATAAAGACGCAACTAATCTTTATAAGTTTATTTTAAAACCTTGTAAGGCTGCCGATATTGATGATATTCAAAAGAAGCAGCTTGATATCTTAAAGGAACATAAGCTTACTGTTGTCAGTGTGAAGAATGACAAGGGTAATGACAAAGGTCCTTTGAAAGCTCGCAAGACTTCTGTTGATCTTATTGGGGATTGGAATGACCTTAATGCTGCTCTAAGTGATTTTGAGAAAAAGCATTTTGTTGTTATTACCAATGCTTCTGTCAGCACAGATAATTCTAATGGTGCTTCCAAAACAGGTGCACAGGGATTAATTAAAGTTAAACTTGATTATAATATCTATTATAACTAAACTAAGGAGGTCAAAAGTGCTATGAAAAAAATATCAATAACTGCTCAGTTGGCCGCTTATACTGTTAGTATGCTTATGGGTTTTGGTACATTTGCAGCCTGGAATTACGTTTCTATTCCGCAAGAAATTCAGATGAATGAGATTCCTGTAATCAATCTTGCTTCACTTGGTATTTCTACCGGCAGTGTTGCTCATGCTTCTTCCAGTTGTCCTTTTGGATTTTTGGTTGATGCATCTGCACTTCCTACAGGTAATATGAATATGCCGTCTGGAATTGCTGCTCCTACTCCTCCTGATGTTCCTTCTATGCCCGGCGGATTGCCTGGCAGTTCAGGTGGCGAATTGGTTGTTTTAGGTGTGCTTCCTCCTGATGTTGTAATAATCAGCCGTGGAGGTAAATCAATTACCGCGCGTACTGGACAGAATACAGAATTTGGAACTATTGGTACGGTAACTATGAAAGGTGCTTATGTCAACGGCGCTTTCATAGCGCAACGTTGACGGAAGGATGGATAATTAAATGAAACCAGCAAAATTTACTTCGGCTGTTCTTGCAGCTATGATGCTTATTACTAACACGGGATTTGCTTTCCCTATTGATTTCGCTCCTGGTACTCCGCTTGTAGATGCTCTGCGTGCACTTGGTTATAAGAGTGGCCGTAATATCGTAATAAATGGTGATTTAAAAGGCAGTGTATCCATGCACATGGATGATACTAATTTTGATACAGCATTGCGTGCGCTTGCTCTCTCCAATAATTTCAGTTACGAGTACCTTGATAATATGGATACTGTGCTTATTGCTCCTAATAAGTCCATGTCTGGTATAGAAACAATTAAACTGAAACATATTGAGCCTGATGCTGCTGCAAAGCAGCTTTCCGTGCTTGATGATGCCAAGGTAGTGGTCAATAACGAAACTCATTCTCTTACTGTAAGCGGCAGTACATCAACTATTGACAGAGTTCGTAGCGAGCTGCGTAATATTGATAAAGCGCAGCAGCAGGTCAATATTTTAGCTACTGTTGTCGAGCTTTCCAAAGGAAAGGACCGTTTAATGGGTTTGTCTTATTCTAGCGATTCTTGGACTAAAGATACATCTGTTGGCGGGTATAATGGCTTTAAATTCGGTATAACTGCTAATCACGAGGAAACTCTTTCTAAAGGTAAAGTTCTTGCCCGTCCTAATGTGACTGTATTTGATGGCAGAAAAGCTTCTATCCTTATGGGTGATAAGGTTCCTGTATTTACTTCTACCAGCGATTCCAATGATACTGACAGTGATACTTCACTTTCCGTTGAATACAAAGAAGTCGGTGTAAAGCTTGAAGTTTTGCCCAGAATCAATGAACTGGATAAGGAAACCATTACACTTGTTATTAAGCCTAGTGTTTCCACTATTTCTCAGTGGGTTGAAAGTGGTAATAATAAAGCTCCGCAAATTAGCGAACGTAGTGCCGAAACTACTGTGCGTGTAAAGAATGGTGAAACTATTCTTTTGGGCGGTCTGCTTAAGAACGAGGAAATCAAATCTATCAAGCAGATTCCTTTCCTTTCTAAAATCCCTGTTCTTGGTGAAATCTTTAAATCCCGTAGTATTGAGAAAAAAGATACTGAGATTGTGATTGCCATTACCCCTACTATTGTTTATGACGAGAATGGCAGACCAAAAGTTGAGACGCAGACTTCTACTAAAGGATTACGTGATAAGTTGAACGAGCTGCGTGCAGAGCGTGAAGGTTATGCTCCTAATTCAAGAACTGATGCTGATGCAAAGGCTGAGCTTGATAAAGCTAAAGCAAAAGCAGCTGCAGCGGAGGTCGATAAAGATAAGCTTGCTGCTTCCCTTAAAGAACGTGAGGACACCTTAAAGGCTCGTGAAGCTGAGCTTAAGGCTAAAAATGCAGAAAATGATAAGCTCCGCCGTGAACTTAAGAAATCTACTGCTATGATACGTGCTGTTATTGACAGCATGGATGAAGGTGGCAGACATGAACAATAAGTATTCTGATAATCTGGTCAATGAATCTATATCTCCTGATGTATTAGCTATGCTTGACAAGGATATCATGGAAAAGCGTTTTATGATGCCTCTTTCCTATGATAAGGACAGTCATACTCTTACTGTTGTGACTAGTCATTTTGAGGATAATTTTATGGATATGAGCATTATACTTGCTCTTGTCCGCAAGAATTACTCTGATATAGAGAGGATTGACTTCTTGTCCTGCGATTACAATAATTTTACTGCCGGCTTTAATGCCCATTATAAGCAGCAGTTTCAGCCTGCAGCTCTGCAGGCTGTTGAGGAAAAGCGTAATTCATCTGTTACCAGTGAGCAGACCAGAAAAAGTGAGGAAATCCTGCAGAAAGGTATTGCTTTAAATGCGAGTGATATCCATATCACCCCGATGCGTAATGGTGCGAATGTAATCTATCGCTGTGATGGTGTTTTAGTTGACAGCGGTATGACATTATCTGTTGAAGACGAGATTATGATTACCCGTATCTATAAGACCAATGCCAATATCAATGTCAATAATCTTATTCCACAGGATGGCCGTTTCACTTTTGTAGGTAAAAACATTCGTCTTTCCACTATGCCTTATGGTGGTGATGGCGAACGTAATAAGGTTGTTCTCCGCATCCTTTCTACTTCTGATGTTATTCCTACGATTTCAGATTTAGGTTTTGATTCTGATGAGGAAAAGCTTCTGCGTTCTCTGATCTATAAACCTAATGGTATTATCCTTATCTGTGGTCCGACTGGTGAAGGTAAGACTACTACTCTCTACTCTCTTCTTAATGAGCTGAATCAGACAGGTAAATATGTCATTGTAACTTTCGAAGATCCTATCGAACGTTATATTGATGGTATTGCTCAAAGCCAGGTGCGCTATGCTGAAGATGAGCGTACTAACTATACTTTCCAGCGCGGCTTACGTAGTTCTCTGCGTCAGGATCCTGATATCATGCTTGTTGGTGAGACTCGTGATGCTGAAACAGCTCTTACTGCTGTGCAGGCATCTCAGACAGGTCACTTGATTTTTACTACACTGCATGTACGTAATTCTGTTTCAGTGTTTCGTCGTCTGCAGGATATGGGCGTAAATGTCAGCGGTTTTGCCGAACAGATTGTAGGTATTGCAAGTCAAAGGCTTTTATCTACATTATGTCCTCATTGTAAGCATCAGATTAAGGTGCCGCAGGAAATTCTTGATAAATTACGTGCTGAAGACAAGAAAGCTTTGACCAGAGATATGAATGGTGATTATGTCACTTATATTTCTGACGGCTGCAGTGAATGTAATTCTACAGGTGTTGCCGGACGTATTCCTATCATTGAGATTATTCCTTTCAATAACTATCTGCGCGATTATTTTGCCGAAAAGCATGGCCTTGTAGATATTGAGCTGTTCCTTCGAAAAAACATAGGTTTTAAAAGCCTTTGGGATAAGGGTTTTGCTCATGTCATTAAAGGTGATATATCTTTAGAAGAACTTCTCAGCTGCATCGAACCCGATGAAGAGCTTATCAGTCAGGCAGCAGATTTCGAAAATCAAGTCAATAACGCTAAAGAAGGTTATTTTTCAAGGAGGCGTAAATAATGAGCTTCGTGGAAAAAATCAATGCTTTTATTGGTGCAGATAAGCCTAAATTAGCCGATTTTTACGCTTGTTTTGATCAGCTTTACATGCTTTTGAAATCTGGCAGTACCTTGCAGCAGGCTATCAATGAGATTGCACATGTACAGACTAATGCCAAATTAGGTCAGGCTCTTAGAAATATCAGCCGTAATTTATCTGCTGGCGTAGCCACTGGTGCAGCTTTCAAGAAGGAAGGCGTTTTCCCCAGGCTTGTTGCTCCTACTATTGAATCTGGCGATCGTGCCGGTCGCTTATCTGATACATTTCTCAGGCTTTCTGAATTGATGTGGCTGCAGCATAATCTTTATAGCAAGGTAAAAAATGCTCTTTTTATCCCTAAGATTGCTGCAGTACTCATGGCAATTATGACCATTGCTTATATCAAGATTGCAATTCCCGAATATGTAAAGCTTTATAAAGAGACCGGCATTCCTCTCCCTTGGATTGTCAGCTTTGTCACGGGTTGCGTAAATGGTGTTGTTGATTACTGGTTTATTACTTTACCTGCTCTCTGGTTTTTTTATAAAGCCTGGGAATGGTTCAGTTCTAATAATGTTGGCATTGTTGATAGCTGGAAGTTGCGCCTTCCTATTTACAATAAGCTGCATTTCTTCTTTGTACAACATCAGCTGGCATCTGTACTGAATCTGATGCTTTCAAGTGGTCTTACTTTGACTGACAGCCTTTCGCAGGCTGGCAAGGTTGTAGACAACAGCATTGTTTCCAATGCTGTTGGCAAAGTACGTGAGGATATCATCAAAGGTAATACTCTTTCGGATAGTATGCAGCATTATAACCATGGTGATACACCTGTTTTCGATAATATGCTGCTTGCCAGCATTAACGCAGGTGAAAAATCTAATCATATCACTCTTGCTTTAGAGCATGACTGCAAGTATTATGAGCGTTTACTTAACAACATGATTGAGCCTACCTCTACGAAGATTACATTGCTTGTAATGCTTCCGATGGGTTTATTGATTGTTCTTATGTTTATGTTTACGCTTGTACCGATGTTTGATTATATGAGCCGCATTTCCAATGTCTGATGCATAAAAACTAAATATCTTTCAACCTCCTTTTCCGAGGGATTGGAAACGAAAGCTTTTGCTTGAAGTCTTCCAATATTATGGAATAATTTGCCGAGGATAAGGAGGTGTTGAAAATGTTATCCACGGTAAAGCAAAAAACCGTGGTTTTTTCTTCTTCTAAAAAACACGGCTTTACCCTTGTTGAGATTATTGTAGCCTGTGCTGTAGTTATTGCTCTTTTTGCCGGTGCTGTCTTTATCGGGCATAATCTTTTAGAAAACGGCAGATATAATAAGGCAAAGACAGATATTGCTACTATTGATACTGCTGTCCGCCAGTATTTCTTTGATACAGGAAACCCGGTAGATAATCTTGAGACCTTGACTAAGAAAAATGGCGAATATGGTCCATGGCTTGATACTGACATGCTGAAGGATCCTTGGGATCAGGATTATTTTTATACTTGTTATGGCAATGGCATATATTATGTTTTAAGCTATGGAAGCAATAAAGAGCTTGATTCTAATCCTTCTAATATTCCTGATTGTGTTCAAGGTGATGATATCGGTATCTGCAGTATATATTCTGGTCAGAATATTATCAGGTATTCTGATGGCAAAGAGATTCTTTATAATAAATAGCCTTTTTCTGTCTGTTATACAGACAGGATAAATATAAAATTAAATATTGCTCAACCTCCTTTTCCGAGGGATTGGAAACGAAAGCTTTTGCTTGAAGTCTTCCAATATTATGGAATAAATACCGAGGATAAGGAGGTGAAAAAAATGTTGTCCACGGTAAAGTTAAAAAACCGTGGTTTTTTTTTGGGGGAAAGAAGCAGGAAAGGGTTTACGCTCGTTGAGATTCTTGTTGCCTGTGCCATTATCGTTGCCCTGGCTGTCGGCGCGATTCTTATAGGCAGTACGCTTCTTGACCAAGGCAGACATAATAAAGCTCAGACGGATGTTTCCAGTATCAGTGCTGCTATCAAGCAGTATAAATTTGAAATGGGTTCTTATCCGGCTACGTTGTCTTCTCTCACTACTAAATCTGGTTCATACGGTCCCTGGCTTGATAGTGACACGATTACTGATCCATGGGGAACAGCTTATAAGTTTTCCATTGATGATACTAATAGGCGTTTCGGCGTGTGGTCATGTGGTAAAAACAAAACTGATGAAACAGGCAGCTATAGTGGCTCTTTTGCTGGTGACGATATCGGCATAGGGGGCTTCTGATTGCGGTAAATTTTTGACCAATAAGTACTTTTTTTGAAAAATTTTTAGGGGAGGTTTTTAAAATGTATTCTTTGAAGACTTTGAAGAACAAACTGAATTGTAAACGTCGTAAAGGTTTTACCCTTATTGAGATCATGGTAGCTTGCGCTATTATCATTGCGCTGTCCGTTGGTGCTTTCTTTGGTTACTCTCAGGCACAGCAATCCCGTAAGATGGCTCAGATGCGTCAGGATATGGAAGCTATCTGCACTGCAGCGCTTGCTTACGAGGCTATGAGTACTGATTCTACTCCGCCGGCTGATATTGCTTCTTTGATTACTGGTCTTTCTGCAGATAAAGCTGTTGATGGTACTGCTCATAAATTCCTGACTCAAACTAAAGGCACCACTGTAAGTGCTGACAGCATCTTGGATCCTTGGGGTGCTGCTTATACCTACAGCCAGGCTGACCGTACCGTAACCTGTACTCCTAAAGATGCAAGCGGTACTGCTATGACTGCTGTTGTTCGTAGCTTCTAATTCCCTTTTCACCGCAGGCGGTGGCGTAGCCGCCGTCTGCTTTTTGTTTTCAGTCGAGGTGTGCTATTATGAATGTATTGAAATTCAAATACCGTTGTGCCCTCCCACGATACAAAACTATAGGCGCGGTTCTGCCCTTCTTGCCGTAGTTTTGGTTCTTGCTGTGGTCAGCTCAGTTATGAGCATAGGCACGGCAAAGATTACCCAGGCTGCTATCAACAGCACTGGTTCTAACAAAGCTACGCTTCAGGCGCAGCAGTTTGCTTCTTCTGAGGCAGAACTTATTAAATCTATTAGTTATACTGATTTGACAGCTCAATCTAGAGCAGATATTTCAGATTCAGGTTTTCAAAAAGAAGTAATTCTTTCAGATGAAAGCGATTACTCTGAACAAATTAAGCAAAAAACAGATTTCATCAAAGCTGCTTAAAATAAAAAACACACCATTGCAGGTGCATTTTCAAAAATTTAATATTATGTTATAATACCAGTTGAGACAGCTGGTAGTCGGTTTTCCTACTCCCTAATGAGTGGGGGTGATGTTATGACTGTTTTCGAAGCGTTATCTCTGATGATTGCTTTCGCAACTCTGGTCGTGCTGATCCTTTCGTATCGTAAGTAATTACGGCATGAAAAAAACCGCCTAAGCGGTAAGACGGTTTCTTTCTAATCACTAAAGTTTTGAGGAGAACCGGCTTTCCACAACCAGTTGTCTCTTTGTGTTTATTATACGTTTTATCTGTCTTTTTGTCAAACCTGAATTAATATCTGCTCTATTTATCGATGTTGAGTCGAAAGGAGCAAGATTATGAATATAGTAAAATTCAAATACCGTTATACCCCCCCACCATACAAAATTATCGACGCGGCTCTGCCCTTCTTGCGGTAGTTTTAATTCTTGCTGTGGTCAGCTCAGTTATGAGCATAGGCACGGCAAAGATTACCCAGGCTGCTATTAATAGCACCGGTTCTAACAAAGCTACGCTCCAGGCGCAGCAATATGCTGCTTCTGAGGCAGAATTATTACGGTCAACAAATTATTCAGATTTGAAGGCTCAAAATAAACAGTCTATTTCAGATTCAGGTTTTCAAAAAGAAATTTTACTTTCAGATGAAAGTGACTTATCTGGAGGTATAAAAAAACGTGATGTAACTGTTAATATATATAGCAATAGTGAATCGTTGCCTAGAGCTACGGTCAATTTTATCAGATATAAAGCTCCTTCTAGTAGCACTACATCTTCTAAGGTGTTTTCTATACCTAAAGATGGTTCTGTAACATATACGCTTCCAGGTAATGTCAGCCATTTGTCTGTATTAGCTATTACTGATTTTGATACTCATGGCGAAGGAACAAGAACTAATACTGTCAAGATTGGCGGTATTGGAACTTTGTCTATGGATTCAGTTACTCATAAATATGGTAGCAAAGGTCATGGATGGGAATTTGATACAAGCCAGTCAGCCAGTGGAGATTATAAGGTTTCCCTTGCAGCTGGTTCTACAATTACCATTTCTACTCATGCTTCCAGTGGTGCTGAAATTACACATACTACCGTTCTTCTCATAATGTCCTGATCATGTTATTACTGTTGTTTTGAGCTTGTAAGGAGCAAGCAAAATGAAATGTGTTTTCAAAAAATATCTTTGTCCCCTCATTACACAAAAATATAGGAGAGGTTCTGCCCTTTTAGCAGTTGTACTCATTCTTGCTGTTGTCAGTTCAGTTCTGAGCGTAAGTACAGCAAAGATTAGTCAGGCTGCTATCAACAGCACTGGTTCTAATAAAACTACTCTGCAGGCTCAGCAGTATGCTGCATCTGAAGCTGAACTTATGCGTTCTATGCCATATTCAGATTTATCTTCTTCAGCAAAAGCCAAGATAGCCGGCACTGTCTTTTCTAAAGAAGTGATTTTAGGAGAAGAATCAAATTATTCATCTTCTATAAAGCAACGTCCTGTTACTGTCAATATTTATAGTGATGCCGAATCCTTGCCTCGTTCTACTTTAACGTTTCAACGATATAGTGTTGAAGCTGGTGATTTGGATATAGGTAAAGCTGAATATTTAGGTAGCGGTGAGCTAAATGGTGTTGCTAAAGAAGCTGGTTTTATTATTGCTTATGGTAGCAGTAAGCAATCTTACGGTATTGATGTTGATGGTGTCACTTTAGGTTATGTTGTTGGCCGTAGCTATGGTACTGGTGCTATTTCTGCTTGTGTTCCTGTTCCGAAAGGTGCTAAGTGGCATATTTATGGTGATTGTCATAAGGCTTATTGGTCCAAATTAAAAGCTTAGGTATTTATATGTTAATTTATGTTTTTCTATTTTTTATTTTTCTTATGTTTATCAGAATCTCCGTCATAGATTGGCGTGAACACGCCATCTATGACAAAGATATCGTTCTTACAATGGTTTTTGTTGCATTGTATAAGGTTTTCTATGGAGACTTTCTTTCTTCTCTCTACGGCTTTGCTATTGGCCTCATAGCTGGCTTATTAATTTTCAGTGTAGTATATAAGGTCTATGGCTTTGAGGCCTTCGGCCAGGGAGACGTTATTTTGCTTGCTGCATTAGGTTTTTTCCTGGATATGAGCTTTTTGCATTATTTTGCTCTTTCTATGATGCTAGGTGGTATTTTGGGCGTTCTAATGCTGTTATTAAGCAGGAAACATGCTGAAGATATTGAATTAGCATATGCTCCAGTGCTTCTCGTATGGCTTCCTTTATATTTTTATTTTAATAGGCCATCTCTTTGGGCTATATACAATCTGTTATTCTCTTGAAACGATCAAAGGAGGGTTATTATGCTTGTCAAAATTATTTTAGCTTTGGCTATAGCTTGTATGTTTATGGGTGGAATAGGTGCTGCAGGAGGTATTACAGGCTTAAAGACTGCTATTGCAGATAAACAGATTGTCAGTAACAGTGCTATGTTAGATAAAGCAATCATAAATTGGTATACATCTCATGATTATGAGCTTCCTGAATCGTTAAGTAAGGATATGCTTGCTATCATGGGCTTGCATGATATTGATTTGTCTAAATTCACTTATACTAAGCTTTCGGATAATAAATTCCGTCTTGTTGCTAATCTTTCTGGTAAAAAAACAGAAGCCAGTGTAAACAGTGATAGAGATTTACCATTAAAACCAGTTGAAACTCCATCTTCTAGTGGTTCTTAATTCTAAGCAGGCCGAAAAGCCTGCTTTTTTGTTGCTTTTTGTGATTTATGCTATAATATACCTGACTTTTTATTTTGGAGAGTGATGGTATGTTAAAAAAGAAGATTTTATCATTTGTAGTCGGCAGTCTTTTGTTTTTAGCTAATAGTTGCAGCGCTACTAATCTTATCAGCATGGGGCCTGTTTCTCTTATTGTACCTGCAGATACAGTGACTAATGATCTTATTACCCCTAAGTTCGATACTGACAGTATTCAGGTAGATAAGGCAGCTCATACGGTAGATGTATTGATTTTTATTACACCTTCCCCTTATAATCATTATGATGAATACCGCTTTGAACGCCTTAAGCTGTTTAAAGATGCTTCTCAGAGTACTGCCCATGTATTGCGTGTGAGATACTATGAGCGTGGTACTGATAAACTTATCGGTGATTATAATAGAGGCGGCTATTCTTTTGCAGATGCTAATGATTTGTCCGATCGTTATGGAAAGTATCATATCAACAGTGTGCTGCAGCGTGAGTTTGCTTACTTCCTTGATATTCCTAATCAGGATGGTTCGCCCTATACTACACCTAAAGATTTAGGCCTGACATGGATCAAATCTACAGGAAGTGTTGGTGTCTTCTATTATCCTAAGACTGTAAAGGTCAAAAAGAATAAAGTTAATCTGAAGGCTGCTTTCTGGTATCCTAAGCAGAATCGTATTCAGACTGTAGATTGTACTTTGGATTATGATAAAAAGCTGTTTAAACCAAAATCCTGCGAGATGCGTCGTATCAACACTGGTGAAGTAGTCGAAACAGCATATAGAGGACTTATTCCAGGTCTTTTAGGTCCGAATTTTATAAACCGCAGCTTTAACGAAAACGACGAGTGCCGAATTCTCTCTGAGTTCTTTAAAGACAAAATAGTACAGCAGTAAAAAAATAAGCATGATAGATTAATCTATCATGCTTATTTTTAATATATTTTCAAATTTGTATTGATATGATATTATTGATTATTTTTTACGATACTTGTAAAATCTGACCAATCTTCAACTTTAAAAGCTCTAATATCTCGTACACTTTTTTTGAACCATGTGATTTTGGATAATTTGTTTATAGCATTATATACTGTTACTAAACTATTTTGTGTATTGTCGCTTATATAAATGCTACCTTGTACCCATCTAAAGCCTAATTTTTCTAGTTCAATTCTAATTTCATCATAAGCTTTATTGTATGGTTCTCCGTATTCTTTTTTTAGGTCATCTATTTTTAAGTCAAATGCAATTGCGTACATCGTATTAGCTCCTTTGCTTTCCATATCTAGTGTACCCTCCTTTATTTTATCATTTGTTTTAGACGAAAGCAAGTCGTATAACTATGAGGAAATTCGTTCGAATCTTAAACATTTAAGGTTTTAGAATTTTTGGCTTATAATTCATTTTAATCACTATCCTTTCTTGCTTTTTTCATGAACATATCGCGCTCAATAAGGCAAGGACGTTTGTGGCTCGAAAGGAGGAACGGAAAGAGAGACGCAAACGATTTATTTTGCCTTGCCTATATTGTTGGCGCGATATGTTAGAGTAGATGTTTTGTTCAATTTATTTTAACATTAATTTTTTATAATAATTCTGTTATTTTTTAATCTATTTTAAGTTGATTACAGTTTGATTTTTTAGTTTTTTATGTTGACGTTTTCGGTGTTACGATTTATAATTATAGTATAAATACAATTTCAAACCTGAATTATTCAGAGGTATTAAGTCAGTCTTGTGACTGGCTTGATACCTCTTTTTTTGTTCAAGAAAGGATTTGGTAAAATGCGTTTATTTATTTGTGAGAAGCCCTCGTTAGCCGGCACGGTCGCCTCTTTCCTTGGTAAACCTAAAAAAGAGGATGGCTATTATAGTGTTGCAGGCGATTGTGTAGCGTGGCTTTATGGCCATATTCTCGGCCTTGATGAGCCTGATGATTATGATCCTGCTTTAAAAAAGTATTCTTATGATACTCTTCCTATTGTGCCTTCCCCTTTTAAAAAGCACGTTAAAGGTGGTTCTTCCAAGAATGCTTTTAATGCTATCAAAAAGCTCGCTAAAGATGCTGATGAAATCATCCACGTAGGAGATCCGGACCGAGAAGGACAGTATCTTGTAGATGAAGTTTTGGAAGCTATCAAAAACAAAAAACCTACAAAACGTCTTTTAATCAATGCTTATGATGATGTGAGCGTTAAGCGTGCTTTCGATTCTATGGAAGATAACTCTTCTTCTAAACGTCGTAACCAGTATAAAGCTGCTTTAGGCCGTGATTATACAGATTGGCTTATCGGTATGAATGCTAGTCGAAAATATTCTTTAGACAGTGGTAAAACTCTTAAGGTTGGCCGTGTCAAAGTCCCTACCCTTGCTTTGGTTGCTCGTCGTAATGAGGAAATCGAAAATTTTAAATCTATAAAATACTATGTTGTACGTGCTTTTTTCAGGACTGATGATTCTACTCCTTTTGAATCTTTATGGCAGCCTGCAGATGATGTTGAAGGTTTGGACAGTGAAGGGCGTGTTATTGATATCCTTTCAGTCCGTAAGGTTCTGCAGCAGGTTGAAGGTCAGCCTGGTGTAGTAAAGAAACTTGAAAAAAAGAAAGGGACAAAGGCGCCTAGATTGCCTTTCAGTCTTTCTACGCTCCAGCAGACGTGCAAAGCTTTATCTCCTGATAAAGTTCTTGCCGTATGTCAAAGCTTATATGAGAAGAAGCTTACTACCTACCCTCGTTCTGATGCTCAGTATATTCCTGATAGTCAGCATGCTGATGCAGCTACTATTATTGCTAATCTTAAATTAACAGGTGAAGATGAAATCAAGCTTCTTGCAGATGGTGCAGACAGCAGCATCAAAGGAAAAGCTTTCAATTCCAAAAAAGTTGATGCCCATCATGCTATTATTCCTACTATGGAAAAGGTTGACTTTTTGACTTTGAGTGCTGATGAACAGCTTATCTATAAAATGGTTGCCAAGCGTTATCTTTTGCAGTTCTATCCCCTGCAGGAATTTGAAGATACTGTCTGTGAGATTGATTGTGCCGGCGAAACTTTTATAGCCAAAGGTAAGGTTATTTTAAAGGCTGGCTGGACTGCTGCAGCAAAAGATGAAGATGAAGAAACTGATTCTAAGGACAAGGATAAGGATGCTGCTAAAGAATCTAAACAGCTTCCTGAGCTGCATGAATGTGATAAGCTTGTTCTTTCTGTTGCTGATTATACCGAGAAGAATACTGCTCCACCTAAGCCTTTTACGCAGACTTCTTTAATTGGTGCTATGTGTAATGCTCATCAATACGTTAGAGATGCATCTTTAAAGACAAAGCTTAAAGATGTTAAAGGTATTGGTACTGAAGCTACCCGTTCTAAAATCATTAAAGAGCTGCTTGATGCTGAGATGCTTTTGGAGACTGGCAAAAAATCTTCTAAGATCCTTTCAGTTTCAGATACTGTAAAAGAGCTTATTCATAATCTTCCCGATGAGCTTACATATCCGGATTCCACGGCTCTTATGGAACAAGATTTAGATGCGGTGGAACATGGCGAAATGTCTTTTGATGATTTCATGAAAAAAGAGATTGATTATGTTTCTCAGCTTATGACTCTTCAAAGCAATTTCACTAAGCCTGCTAAGGATCAGCCTGATCGTCCTGATTGCCCTGCTTGTCACGTTGGTAAGCTTTATTATAAGGATGGCAAAAATGGTCGTTTCTGGTATTGCGGTGAATGGAAAAATGGCTGTAATGCTACTTTTTCTGATGATAACGGTAAGCCTGGCATTTATGATTGTCCCATCTGTCATAATGGGTATCTTATTCGTTACAAGAGCAAAAAGGTTGAAAACGAATATTATTGGGGCTGCAGCACTCATCAATGTAAAGTCTTTTTCCCTGACGTTAAAGGTAAGCCCTTTATCAAGAAATGTCCTGAATGTAAAAAAGGCTATCTTATGAAGCGTACTGGCAAGAACGGAGATTTTTGGGCATGTAATGCCTATCCGGATTGCAAAGCTACTTTCCCTGATGATAATGGTAAGCCTGGTAAAAAGGATAAAAAATAAAAAATGATAATAAGAAAATTGATTCCTGTAAAAATCCTAAAATCCAATAGATTTCAGTTGATGCCAGTGTCTAGTAGGGTTCTTTTTATAGAAATGCTGGTGCATTCTGATTACGATGGTTTTATTAATAATTCCGCTTCAATTATAGATGATTGTGGAGCATCAATTGATGATTTAAATCTTTTGATATCGAAAGGTTTTGTACGGTTTGTTAAAGAGAAAAGCAGTTTTTATGTTGTATCTGAGGAGGTTTATTTTAATGAATGAGACTAAATTATCTGGTCGTCTGACTAAGGATCCTGTTGTCCGTTATACTTCTAGCGGTAAGGTTGTTACTCAATTTATTTTGGCTGTTGACCGTATCCGTAAGGATGATAAGAATGAGGCTGATTTTATTCCAGTAGTTTTCTGGGGTAAGAGTGCGGAAATTATCGGCAACAGCTTAAAGAAAGGCAGTAAAATTCTTGTTGACGGCCGTATTCAGGTGCGTAGCTACGATGCAAAGGACGGTTCCAAGCGTTGGGTAACTGAGGTTATCGGCAGACGCTTTGAATATATGGAGTCCAAGTCTTCTAATGCTTCTTCCGGTTCTTTTTCTACATTTGGTAAGGAAGAGCCTGTTCCTTTCAATGAGCCTTTTGATGAAGAAATTCAGTTTTGATGAAGGTTTGAAGCATGTCTAGATTTGTAAAATTTTTAGTTTTGCTTCTTGTTACTTTATTGATTGTCTCTTGCAAATCTTCTCCACTTTCTTCAGTCTCTCAGGAGAAGGTTTTGCATGGACAGGTTATAGATGTTTTAGATGGTGATACTGTAAAACTGCGTAGTGATTGGCATATATATAAGATTCGTCTTGCCGGCATAGATGCTCCCGAAAAGCAGCAGGCATATGGTGTGCAGTCTAAAATTTATCTCGCGCACTTGATTGCTGATAAGGATGTATCTATCAAGGTATTATCCTGTGATCAGTATGGTCGTTATGTTGGTAAGATTTATCTTAATGGTAAAGATATTAATGGCGAGATGATTCGCAGCGGTTACGCCTGGCATTATAATCATTTTGATTCCAATCCTGTGTATGCGGGGTTTATGTTGGATGCGCAGCGTTCTAATCGTGGTTTATGGCAGGAAGTCCATCCTACTCCGCCGTGGATTTTTAGAAAAGGAAAGGATTGATTGGTTTTATGGTTTGTGAGGTTTTATGAAATATAAAATCACTTGCTCCTGTGGTCATGAAATCATCATCGATGTTTATGGTGTGACTTTAAAGCATGAGAAGAAATTGCTGTTCTATCGTGAGAATGAATGTCCAGATTGTCTTATCAGGTCTTTAGAGAAGCAGGAATTTATGAAAAGCCTACCTTCTCTTGTTGGCTCGGATAAGCAGATTCGTTGGGCATTACAGCTTAGAGAGAAGCATATTGACCTTTTAAAGCGTTCCTATGAGGAATCTTGTTGTAATGATGAATTGCTTTGGCTTATATTTTTTGTTGCTAAGCTGACTGATGCCTCTTCTTTTATTAATGCTGAGATGTCAGATAGTTCGATTTTGGGTTTTTATTCTAATTTATATAGGTCAAAAAATATTAATTAGTGTGTTTTGAAAGGAAATTATTATGGAGTATCCAAGAAGAAGCCGTTCTTTCAAAGTGATGTGCGGTGGTCCTTTAGCTTGTTTTACTCGGCCTGAGTTCAAGGTTGAACGTATAAGCTATGAAGTCCCTACCCCTTCTGCTTTAGCTGGTTTTCTGAAATGTATTTATTGGAAGCCTGCCTTCCAGTACGTAATTGATAAAATCGTTGTCTTTAATCCAATAAGGACAATGTGTGTTAAACGTAATGAGCTGAAGAATAAGATTCCTTGTAGTAAAGTTTATAAAGCTATATCTGGCAAAAATGTTGATCTTCATGTTTATACGGAAAAGGATACGGAACGTGCGCAGCGTACTACTACTTTTTTGAAGGATGTGCTTTACGGTATTGAATTTCATCTTGAAATGTCTGGTTGCATGGCTTTTCATCCAGGTGAAGGAATTTCCAAGCATACGGATATCCTTATGAGACGTTTTGATTGTGGCAGGGTTTTCCGTGAGCCTTATTTCGGCCTTTCGGAATGTCTTGCTGATTATTGGGAGATTGTCCCTGAGTTTCCTTTTGCTGATGTAGATGCTTCTTTACGTGGTACCCGCGTTCCAGGCAGCATGCTCTATGGTCTTGATTTTGCTGTAAAAGCACCTGCTGTTGATTCTTATGAAGCCTGGGTTGATACTGTGTGGAGTGATGAAGCTTCGGCCGTATATTATAATCCTGTTATGGTAGATGGCGTTATTGATGTAGCGAAATGGAGGCCCGAGTTCTAATGTTCATTGAAAAGCTTTGTGAATACAGTGATGTTTTAAAAAGTAAAGGCCTTCTTCCTCCTGACAATTACGCTTATAGAGGTATTACTGCTCTTATTGAGCTTAATTTGGATGGTACAGTCTCTAAAATCAGCAATTTTAAAGAGATTGTCACCATAAAGCTTAAAAATGGTAAGGAAAAAGAAGTGCAGCGTCCTGTGCAGCTGCTTTATCCAGCTCAGCCGGATGCTAATAATAGCTTTTCTTTTCTTATTGAGCATAGACCAGAGAATATCTTTGGTATGACCTTGAAAAATGGAGTCTATACGACGCAGAAATGTGAAAAGAAGCATCGTCTTTTTTTGGATAAGAACCTGCCTTTTTTTAAGTCTGTTGTTGAACCTTCTCCCATCGTGATTGCTTTTATCAATTTCATGCAGAACTGGAATGCTGAAGAAAAGACGCAAAATCAGGCTTGTTTACAGGAGCTTTTTTCTGAGTTTAAGGACTTTACTATAGAGAAGTTTTCTTTTTGCCTTACATGCCATCCTGAGACGCTTTTACAGAACGATGCTGGTGTAAAAGATTCATGGAACCAAATTTGTGCTAACTCTTCTCCTGAGGGCACTGCAGAAGCGTATTGTCCTGTTTTTAAGGCTGTGCTGCCTGTTGCAAGGCTGCATAAAAAGATTATGCGTTTCCCTGGCGGTCTTGCAAGTGGTATGACGCTTGTTTCTTACAATAATGATTCCGAGAATTCATATTGCAAGGAGCAGTCGGTAAATTCTAATATTTCTCAGCTTGCTGTAGATAAGTACGGTGCTGCGCTTAACTATCTTCTGAGCAGTGATGAGCATTGTATTGTTGAAAAAACTACTGGTCTTGTTTTTCTTTTTTGGGCTGAAAATCCCGACTCTTCTTTAGAAAAGCTTTGTTCTGCTGTTCTTTTCGGTATAGATAATGATATGTCTGAATCTGCAGATAAGCTTTTGAAAAGAATTATTGAGCAGCTTTGTAATGGTCTTGATGTATCTGCAGATACTATATTAGATAAAGAGAAATTCTGCATTGCAGTTCTTTCTCCTAATTCGGCCAGAATTTGCATTAAAGCCTTTTATGAAGGTACTTTAGGATCCATTGCCTTGAATATTGCTAGATTTCAATCAGGCTTTGGTCTTGATGATGATTTTAGGCGTGTTGGTATCTGGCAGCTCATCAGCGTGCTTGATAATCCTAATGTAAAAAGGAATGATGCAGATTCTTTATATGGTTTTTTCAGATCAATCACTATTGGTTCTCCCCTGCCCCGAAAGATTTTAAGCAGGGCACTTAATAGGATACAGCACGATTTTAATGCTGGTTATATTACCAATAACATTCGTGTCGGCATTGTACGTGCTTGCTTTAATGATATTCATAGGTCAAATAAAAGAAAGGATGAATTGCTTATGAGCCTTGATTATTCTAACTCTAATCCTGCGTATCTTTGCGGCCGTCTTTTTGCTTGTTATGAAGCAGTACAACGTAATGCAAATAACGGTAAGAAGCTTAATCGTTCTATTAAAGATACGTCATTTGCTGCTTTTATGCGTAATCCGAGCAAGAAGTTTGCTTCTCTTAATGTGTTGTTTTCTTATCACATCAAGAAAGCCCCTCGTGCTAAGTTCTATTATGACTTTATCAACGAGATTATGGATGCTTTGGGTGATAATATTCCTGAGCATCTGAATGAATCCGACCAAGCACGTTTTGTAATTGGCTATCATCATCAAAATGCAGAGCTTTATCGTTCTGAGAAAAAATTAGTTAATCAAGAAGGAGTTGTTGATTGTGAGTAACGAGATTAAGAAAATGAATTATGTTGTATTGGTAGAAGCTGTTCATTCTAACCCTAATGGTGATCCGGATAATGATAATGCTCCACGTATGGATCCAGATACCGAATATGGTATTATTTCTAATCAGTGCCTTAATCGTAAAATCAGAAATCAGGTATTGCTGCGTATGCCTGGTGTTGATGGTTATGATATCTATATCCTGACTGACCGTACTTTGAATGATAAGAGTGCTGAAGCTTATAATGAGCTTGCTCTTGATTCTAAGGCTGCAGAAAAAGGTTCTAAACTTGAAAATGTTGCTGCAGCACAGAAATTCATGCTTAAGAAGTATTTTGATATCAGAGCTTTTGGTGCTGTTTTAAGTACTGGTAATTTTGATGCCGGCCGTGTAACAGGTGCTGTGCAGACTTCTTTCGCCAGAAGCGTTCATCCGATTACTGTCCAGGAGATTTCTCTAACTCGTCAGGCTTTTACAAGTAATGATCGTTTTGAAAAGAATGCTTCTAATGAGATGGGCAGAAAGCAGATTGTGCCATATGGTTTGTATGTTTTCTATGTAAGCATTTCTGCTGTCCAGGCTGCTAAAAATGGTTTTACTGCCGATGATTTAAAGGTTTATGAGACTGCGCTTATCAATATGTTTGAGAATGATGAAAGCTCTTGTAGAAACGGTATGAGCGTAAGAGGTATTTTCCGTTTTACGCATGAGCATGAGCTTGGTAATGCTCCTTTCTGGAAGCTTAAAGAGCTGGTTCATATTGATTCTAAAGTTGATTATCCTCGTCAGTTTAATGACTTTGATATTTGCGTAGATGAAGCAGCTATTCCTGCAGGTATTACTATGGATAAGCTTGTCTAATAGTGTGAAGCTGAATTAAACATAGAGATTATAAGCCTATTTATTGGTTTTTTCATCTATCTATTTTATGGTTCGCATTTTTATGTTCTTTCTACATTATATATAGTGCTTTATATTGAGCCTATCGCTCCCTACGTGGGAGCGTGAATTGAAACGTCACTCCTTAATTTATTTTTTTCGCTGATTTTGATCGCTCCCTACGTGGGAGCGTGAATTGAAACTAAAGCCATATCATCTTTTTCGGCTTGCGATACTATCGCTCCCTACATGGGAGCGTGAATTGAAACATACTAATGTCAAACAAAACTACTGCTATTTTGACATCGCTCCCTACGTGGGAGCGTGAGTTGAAACTATCCTATACACCCATAATAGGCAAGAGGCTATAATTGCTCCCTATGTGGGAGCGTGAGTTGAAACGTGCAAGAATTGTGGCTTTATGGTTTATTTTAGAATTGCTCCCTACGTGGGAGCGTGAGTTGAAACGTAAAACTGAAAACCGTGGGCGTATCACAGGTACGCAATTGTTCCCTACGTGGGAGCGTGAGTTGAAACTCTAAGTCTGCGCTGGCGCTCGCTTTGAGCTGCTGATCGCTCCCTACGTGGGAGCGTGAGTTGAAACGGGGGTGTGTGAGTTGAAATGAGAATCCATCCCTATTGCTCCCTCCATGGGAGCGTGAATTGAAACTGCATTTTTAGTGTATCCCGAATCCGCTCCGCCATCGCTCCCTCCATGGGAGCGTGAGTTGAAATTCTGACAAGACATTTAAATCTGAAACTTTATCTGCACTAATGATATTGCGTAATAGCTTAGTCGCTCCCTACGTAGGAGCGTGTGTTGAAAGAAGTATAATTCCATTAGTTAGGGGTAATTTTCTTTACGTAGGATTGTGTGTTGAAATCAACGTACAGTATTAGTTTCTTGTTTATTGTACTAGTCGCTTTCTGTATGGGAGTATGAGTTGAAAGAAGGTAATCTAAAGCGAAGCACGTAATGCTTATTTTCACTTCTTGTTTAGGAAGTGTGCGTTGAAATTCGGTTTTACGTTTTCTATTATCTATTTATTAGTTACATAAGATTGATGCTATCGTTCCCGCAAGGGAGCGTGGACTGAATTTGGGAATATAATAAGAATATATCAATGTGCTAAAAAACCTGCGAAGCAAAGCTTCGCAGGTTTTTTCAATTTTTGCTTGTTATTGTTACTTTTTTTCGCCAAAAAATCCATTTTCACTGTCCTTTGCCCACTTCTCATACATTTCCAGATAGTGCAATTTAATGAACTTTTGAATCTTGAGAATTTCTCTATCATTGAGAACTCCTCTGTTTTGTATAATTGTGGAACCATCTTCCAAAACAAAAAACTTTGCCGAACCGCCTTCGGTAAGTTTTCTGTCACTAGCATGAGCATGCATACATTCAATAACACAGTGCTTTGTATAATAAAGGTAATATCCTGCAATTTTATCAAGAAAATATTTAGGCAATTTCATCCTCCATAAATTGAGCATTTTGTTTCCATTTTTTCAAAGCTATAACTTGTTCAATAGGCTCCATACTGCTTTCAAGTATTTTCCCGTCTTTAGTAATGACCATAACATGCTCGTCATCTCGGTTTAAGTTAACAATAGTTATGTTATCGTCTTTGCGTAAAAACGCATATCCGCCCACAATCATTTCAGCGGCGTCTGCTATAGCAATTTTTTTTGCTTCAGTCATAACGAACTTCGACCTCCTTTATTGGCGCAAGAAACTCCTCAGGTTCAATATACAGATTATCCAAAATCGGCAATAAATCTATGTAATCCTCTTCTAATTTATCCTCATTTTTATTCTTGCAGAGGACAACTATATAGCCATTATCCCATTCTAAAATTTTCTTATATTTTTCTAATCGTTTCCCTGTAAGGAAAGTTATCACTCGATCACGAAATTTAAAAAAAGTATATTCGCCATTATTGCTTAAAAAAGCAGTATTTAATGTATTAGTCATAAGCAAACACCTCAATTAGTTAACAATGTTACGCGCTTTCTTATTTAAAGTTTAGCATACGCAAGATTTAGTGTCAAAAATTTTTAACTTAAATTTCTTCCCCGCTATGTATTTATAATGAAGTAAAGTTTAGGCTACTATAAAAGTACACTTTTTTAGGATATATCTGATGCTATGCTTTTTATGTCCTAAAAAAGTCCTATTTGACTTTTTAGGATGTCCTATTTCTAATTGACATTTTTAGCACATTTTGTTAGTATATTGACATAATTGGGATTATTGATGGAGGGCAAGTGTCTTATGGCTAATATAGGTTATGTGAGAGTTTCTTCGAAAGATCAAAATACTGGCCGGCAATTTGCCGTTATGGAAGAACGTGGTATTAAGTTGGACCGAACTTATGAAGAGCATGTCAGCGGTAAAAATATTGCTGATCGTCCTCAGCTTTTGGCTATGCTTGATTACATCCGTGAAGGCGATATTGTCTATATAGAAAGTATTAGTCGCTTGGCTCGTAATACTGTTGATTTTTTAGATATAGCTAATAGACTTAAAGAAAAAGGCGTTGGCCTTATTTCTTTAAAAGAGTCCATAGATACTTCTACTCCGCAGGGCAGGTTTGTTACTACCCTCTTTGCTGCTTTTGCTGAATTAGAGCGAGATTTTATTCGTGAAAGGCAGCGTGAGGGTATTGATTTATGTTTGCGTGAAGGTCGCCCTTATGGTCGTCCTAGAAGGTCTTTTGATGATATCTGGAAAGAGAATTATAGACAATGGCGTGCTCGTAAGATTACATCAAAAGAGTTTATGTTTCGTGAGCATTTATCTTCTTCCGGGTTTTATGCTCGTGTGCATAGATATGAAGAAATTCTTGGAAAATGTTGATTGTTATCATTATAAAAAATTTGAATGATTGCTCCAACTTATTGACTTACATCGTAATTATAAATATCATATTATTGAGTTGTTTTATCAGAACAAAAAGGCAGATGCATTGCATCTGCCTTTTTGCTTAAATAATCAATTGTTTTCTATTTGAAATTCAATAAACTCTTTTTATTTGAGCAAAGTCTTTATGGAATTCATAATTTGCTCGTAAGTAATATCCCTTGCATAGGAAAACTGCTTGCGGTATTTATCCCACATCGTTTTGAGTTCCGGACTTTCTTCAATGTTATGAAGAATACTTGGAACATCTGCGATTTGATCTGTAGTACCGCGGTGATTTGCCGTTGCTTTCAATGCATCCTCAAAGACCGTAATATCAAATTTCTGCGTTGTAGTCAGTATGTAGGCATCGTAAAAATCTCTTGGACGGGTGTTGAATATGCCGCGTCGCAAAATGGTTTCCACCTTTTCCGCCATAACTGTTTCAATGTTGTATGCCCAAAGCTCGTATGATTTCTCGTCATCAAAAATCTCTGAGAAGTTGTACTGCACCGCATGAGGCGTAATTACGTCTCCGGTGGATACATCAATGCTAAGCGGTGTTAGCATAATATCGAACCTTGCATTTAGCAGGACACGATATCCGCCGTAAATGTCATCTTTACGGATTGGAGAGATTGTGCCAATTTCATACACAACGCCGTCATCGAATGCAATGCTGCAGATGTCTTCCAACGCACTGCGAATTGCTTCCGGTGTTAAAGGAAGGTTTTTGAGTGTGGTATCCATATCCATCGTTGCGCGGTTGTCGAGACCAACAATTGCTGCTACCAACATTCCACCCTTTAATACAAACTTCTCTTTATATTCAGAAGCAGACAAACGGACAAGCAAACGCTCAAACATATAGTTCTGCAAAATGACCTGTGCAGGAATATTTTTCTGCTTGGCAATATTGCGAATTTTCGCTTTCAGACTCATTGCTTTACTCATAGAAGCACCTCCAAATACTGACGCAGGATATTAGACACTCGCATTTTTTTTGCGTAAGAGTTTAGTTTGTTCAAATCTTTCTTTGGGTTAGCTGCATACAGTTTTAATGCCGCAAGGAAAGTTTCTGTTCCCAACTTGTTGCGACTGCGGATTATATCGCAGACCGTGCGTTCAAGATCGTATGCAGTAACATCATTTCCTGCAGATGTCTTCATCGTTGTTTTGCCAAGCTCAAATAATTCGGGTTTGATGTAATATACCTTGCATTCAGATTTGATTGCTGCAGATGGAATACAACCGGACGGTACTGTAACCGTATGCTCGAATGGGGTTCTGTCGGAAATCCCATGTAGGTAAAGGGCTGTTTCATGAGAAAATATTACTTTTTCAGAACGATTACTGATCGCCAGCAACTCATCTTGCATATCATCGGGAAGAATGTACTGACCTTTTACAATGCGTTGTATTTTATCTTCTTTGCACAACTTATAAAGCATTGCTTTGGATATGCCATGTTGTGCTGCTATTTTTGTTTTGATAATTCCGCCATGCGATTTTGCAATAGCGGTAAGTTCAGTCATGTAATCCATACACTCACCTCATTTCACAACTCAATAATATTATAGTTATAATTACGATGTAAGTCAATAGATTTGAGCAATCAGGGGTTCCCCCTCTTGCGCTGCTCATTACTCATAGAAAAAGGTAGATGCATTGCACCTGCCTTTTTCTATGATTTTATTAATTTGTTATTGTTTTGTAAAGATTTGTGTTTCCTGAAATTCTTCATATCCATATTTGTTTTTTAGATATTTAATTGCATGTGCCTCAGCTTTTTTATAAGGCTCTGATGAGTAGATAATTTCTACTGGATATATTTTTTGTATTGTATGCTTTTGACTTTTCATTTTAATTTTGTAGATTTCTTTTTCTTTGTATAGCTCATTTTCTATGGTTCTGTGCCATAGCCAGTGCTGTTTGTTATCATCAATAAGAAAGCAGCAATAAGATTTTCTTATGCCGTTTGTATTATCAGGCAGGGGCGTATAGTATTCTTTTTCTGTGCATCTTAGATTATATAACAAATAATATTCAGCAATTTCTTCACCTGTTTTGTCTTGAGGTTTCCACGGATACATTTTATTGGGCAAATAATTTGTTCCTGCAATTTGATTAATAACTGCACAGTGATCTGGTAAGCTAATTATTCTTCCTCGATCTTTACTACAGCAGAATTTATATTCATAGATTGTGTTTCCGTAAATATCTTTCCCCTTATTTTCATCTTGTAGGTAGTATGTTATTCCTTTTATGTTTATCCAAGGACAGTATCCTTTTTTGTGTTTAAATTTAAGCATTATTTCCTCCTTAAATTATTTTACGCAATAAGTTTATTTTTATATTCAATTTTAAGATAAGTTCCATCATGGTAAGCATCATGGTAAAAATCATCCTCATTTAAATTGTATTTTCTGCAGATATGCTCGATTAAATTATCAAGTTTGTATTGATTAATGAGATTGGCCAAAAGAAATGGTTTGGATTCTTTTAATGGATTTTTATTTTCTTGATATGCTTTTGTTAAAGCATAAAGTATTTCGTCTTTGGCCTGATTTTCTATTTCAGTCTGCTCTATGATGCTGATCTTAAACTTATTTGCAAGCTTACAAAAGGCTTCTTCTCCCTTATTTAAAACTGAAGGGTTTAAGCTCCAGAAGTTATAATCAAAATTATAGTCAAATTTATTGTCCATAATTCCTCTTTCTGTTTTAATTCCATTTTTTTTAATCATTTTATACCTCCGTGTTAACTCTGCAAATAGAGCTAAGCTTTACAGCCTTAGGGTTATCTTCTTTGGGGCAAGAATCAAGTTTTGCAATAGGTGTATACCAGTACGGCAGGCAGCAGCACACTCTGTATGAATGAGTGAAAACTCCAAAATTACTATCACAATGATATCTACGATATTGGCAATTCTCGCATTTAAAACGTTGTACTCTAGGTTTTTCATCTTCAATCCAGAGCAAAACGGTCTGTGCGTGTTTTTTAAATTTTTCAAGTGCATCCATTTTTTTGCCTCCTTTTTATATTGATCTGTATGGATAGCAGTTTACCGGCATTAAAAGTTTTTCACGTAAAGTGTTGATTTTTTGGTTTCTGCGTTTGATTTGCTCTTCATATTCAAAGATTTCTACATTCCAAGAAGTAGGTAATGTTGTTCTGATTTCCGAGTATTCTTTAATAGGAGCCAGTGGAAGAGTGTTAAGCATTAGTACATATTTTATAATTTGTTTTGTTCTTATTTTCATTTTTATTATCCTCCTAAAATGTTCTGAATGTCATTATCGGTTCCTGGACCTTGAATACCATATCTTTGATATGTTCATTTATTCTTTTTAGACATTTAATGATGCCGTTTGTTTCGCTCTCACTAAACGGCATGCAGTCGCCTTCCTCGTTTGTGTAGCATAATAATACATTGCCACATAAGCACTGATCGTGCATACGGTCGTATCCGAAAATAACGCTTGCAATTTCATTAGCTATGGGTTTCTGATTCTTTAAGAGAAATTCCTCGTCGAATATCAGAGTAACGGCCGGGATAATTCCTAATTCATTATCAAATTCTACTAACTGAAGTGGGATATCCTTAATATCAATAAGCTCGCATTCGCAAAGCTTGTACATAGATTCCAGGGAAATTTTCCCTTTATATGGAATTTTTTCGATGGAATTGTGTTTAATATTGTTATCGATTTTGGTTTTTACTAATAATACATAATTCATGTTTTTTCTCCTTTATATTAAATATTTGAGCAGTTTATATGTCTTACTTAGGACATTTTTATCGTAAAATTAAGAGAACACATCTCAGAATGCTGTCAAGGATGAAATTTCGAGTGCTCGCAGAAATTCCTTGACAGCAGTTGATGAGATGTGTTATTGAATTTATTTTAGTTTGTAATATTCGATTGCATATGGTTCTATTGCGCATGAACAGTATATATTATTTTGTTTTGCATAGTTCAAAATACAGTAATTAATAAATTTCTTGTATAAGTTTGTTAAATACATCATTTGTTTTTTAGAGTATCTATAATATCTATCAATCTTCACATAGATAAAGGATTCTTCTAATTTATATGCTTGGGCAATTTCTGACATATCTATTACTGCTACATATTGTTTATTCTTTTTTTCATTGTAGAATTTGATTTTTATGTTTTTACTTGACCATGGGTTGATGTTGTTGATGGAATGATATTGTGCAATTATAATACCGGTACAGTTATTTTTGTTACATTTTAACGAAAAATCTTCTTTATAGTACATTTTATTTTACTCCTATACTTATATTATTTTTAATTTTTTCTACTAATCTAGAAAGTGCATAGTATGCATCTTTTGTATTCTTTAATTCCGTACTAGGATGAAAACTCCAATCATCTTCACATTTTTCTTGTTCTTGTTTTTGCATAATATTTTTTTTGGTTTCTAACTCATTTTGTTTTTCAGATAAAGTTTTTACAAGCAAATTTAATTCATCGAATGTTAATTTCATGTTTTGCTCCTTTCATTTATGCACTTTCTTTTTCATATGTACTATATGCACAAGGCTTTAATAAGAAAATGCTTCCGGTTGGACAATCATGATGATAGATTGTTATGAGTAATCTTCCTTTATTTAACGTTGCTTCGATTGAAAAATCGCAGTTAGGTTGTATGTTTCGAATAATTTCTAATCCAGCATCAAAATTGTTTTCACTCTTGATGTTAATGTATTTACTTCCTGATGCTCCACGCCAATTCAGGTTTTTACCTTCTACTTTAGCACAGCAGGTTTTGTATCTTGAATGAAATGCTTTGCCTAACTCGCTAAGAAAATCTTCCCATGCCCATTGATATTCCTCCTGGTAAGTGTTCCAATTAATATTGGAGTTTACTGTGTATTCATCTGGCTTTTCATCGTATCCATATTCCTGATAATTTTCAATGATATCGTCTATGATGCTTTTTGTTATATTATAATCATCATAACTAAGTTTAAATTTTTGCATTTTGTTAACTCCTTTTATTTAAATTACTCAAAGCAAAACACATCTTATTATGCTGTCAAGGATAAAATTCTGAGTGCTCGCAGGAATTCCTTGACAGCATATAACAAGATGTGTTATATGATTATTTTCTTTTTTCTATTTTGGGTTTATAATTAATATATATGAATTTTTGAGGTGGTATTGTGAATGATGTTAAATTTCTTGGTAGACTTGTAAAGAAACCTGATTTGGCCATATTTAAGGATTCTATGCGTTGTTCTTTTGTTATAGCTTGTAAATCAAGCTATGCTCAAAAGGAAGCTGATTTTATTCCTTGTGTTGCATGGAATAAAGCTGCTAAAGTTATATATGATAATTTTAATAAAGGTCAGGCTATTTTAATCTCTAGCGGTTCATGGCGTACTAAACGTTGCCAGAATCCAGATGGTCGCTCTTTCTACTTTAATTTTTGTCTTGTAAGGAAATTTGAGTTTGTTGGAAGCAAAGCAGATAATTACCGTTTCCTAGAGGATGATTCTGATCCTGTTATTGATATTGATACTGCTATTAATACCTACATACATAGTCTTAATTTTAATGATGATGATTATGTTTTAAATGATTTTGATTAAATTATTGGGTAAGTGCGTGCATTACTGCCCAATAGATTAGGTATATAATACCGCTGTAAAATAAAATAGACAGTATTAAAAAGAAGTTTTTGATGATGATTATTAGTATAAGTCCTCCTAGTAATACTTTGGCAGCTTCTGCTAATCTATCAGCTCCATACTTTGTAACGAGCGTAAAATAGATTGCTGCGCTTATTCCTACAATTCCTATTACCCAGTATTTGTTATTCCATAAGTATTTTATTGTTTCTGTTATTATAAAACATGGAATTAGGTAGATAATCATTAAAGGTATTGTAAGTATAAATCTGATACATGCAGGTAATTTTAGCCAGTATCTTTGAAATTTGTCTTTCGGTATTGTCTTGGTATCTTCAGTTTTTCTGTTGAGAACCTGTTTTTTCCCAATATATTTTTTTGGTCCAAATTCTTCGATAATCATATTATCCCTTCTTTCTTATCTTTGACATAACACAGGCGCAGGCAGTTTGTCATATAGCAGAGTCCGAAGGAAAGCTATTGACTAATCTGCCTGCCCTGTGTTACCACGTTCAAAAGAAGAGTTATAATGTTTATTATGCAGCCTGGTTCTTTTTGTCAGGTGTTTTTATAGATGCAATGTAGCTTTCGATGGTTTTTGTATCTTCTGCGGTACAGTTTATATTGCCTTTATAGCGTGCTTGAAGCACTCTATTGTCTTTAATTTCAATGGTAATATAAGGAATGTCTGGACGAGATACTTTTCTTCCGAACAGCACATTGGTTTGCTTATCTAGAATTCTATTTACGTAGCTATTTACGCAGTTGTTTTGAAGAATTCCTTCTATTTTTATTTCTTCTAAACTCTCCGGTAATCTGATGAGTAAATCGTTGATAATTAGTGGTTGGTATATTGATTTTTCCTTAATTTCTTTATATTTGATTTCTTTTTCTTTGTTTTGGCTATCTTTAAGTTTAGCTTTTTCTTTTGCATATTCTACAACGACTTCATCATGTGCTTTCCAAAAATTATCTGGGAAAGCACTTTTTTTATTGATTGTTATATGTAATTCCTTAAGATTTTTTAGATAATCGTAATAGTCACTCATTGTAGAATCGTTTTTTTCCAAATATCTGCTTACTTTATCAAATTTTTCATTTATGATGTCGTATACATTTTTGAGTGCTTCGTAATTACATAAATTATAATTATTCAGGTATTTTATTTCTGTTTCTCCAAGAGCATTTATTGAATTGTTTATTAACTGCAGCTTGGCCAATAAATATGTATCATCAATTTTTTTAGGTAGATTCTTTAGAAGGTTTCTGCTAATCTTTAGTGCTTTGCTTGGTTCCTTAGTTTCTGGTAAGATTAGTTTACATTTTCCTAATGCTTCTAATATGTCGATTCTGTTTTCTTTTATATATGTTTCGATAAAAGGATATTGAAGTAAATTTTTTATTGACTGCTGAATATTATTTTGCAAAAAATCAATAGTATTTTTTGTGCATTTTGAATTGTAAATGTATTTTAGAGGTACTTCTTGGATCTCCTTTAAATTGCCGGTATAGAGTACTCCTCTTTGTACCCAGTAATCTTTTTGTTGCCAATAATTCTGGGTTCCTTTTTCGTATTTTTTCGGAATGAATCCATGGTAATTTGATCCTTTGTAAGTTTCTTTTATATAAATTTCTGTCTCGTGAGTTTCGATATTAAAGAAAACTCTTTTTACTTCTGCAATACAAGAATTTTCTTTACTCATGCTGCTCGATGATGTTTTTATACATAAAAAGTATCTTAAGACCAGGTTATTTTTTTGGGTTTTCTGAATTAGGCAGCTATATTTTTCTTGATAATAGCTGTAATGCCCTATTGGCAGTGCCTGTAAATGTTTTCTGCAGAACGGACACGTTATCTTTTCTTCTCTTTTTAATTTTTTTATGTTAAATTTATTTTGACACGTTGTACAGTAAGCCTGATGATTTTTATTATTATATAAGGCATATCCGTTCATTACTTTTCTGTTAATAAATTTATAAAAATTTTTAGGTACTTCGGGTACCTGTTTATTAAATTCTTTAAAAGTATTTATTTCTTTAGTATATTTATCGTTTCTTTTTTTATCAATAATTTCTTTTTCTTTTTTGTTGATGTATTTTACAATTTTTTTGTTTTTGTAAATTTTATTTTCTAAGCAGTATATTCCGAAGGTCAATAAATTAAGGCTTCCTGGATACCACTTTCCTTCTTTATAGGTTGTCCATTTTTCTTCTTCAATGAAATGGATGAATTTTAATTTTCCATATCTTGCATTTTTAAGGTCTTCTTTTTCGTAAACAGCTAATGCTCTAATTTTATTTTTTTTGTAAATATCTACAGCGTAATTGTCTATCATTAATTTGATAGTTGGAATGTCTAATATCCATTGTTTTAATAATCTTTTATCCATTTTTATTTCCTCTTTTTTAATCAAATAATGAGCATGCGTATTGTGCTTCGATTTTTTCTTTTTTAGTTACAGATGTTGTTGTTAATGTAGGCCTGTTTGAAATTGTCGGCTTTGTTGATGTTGGTTTATTGATAGGTTTTACTTCCTGTTTTTCTTCTTTTACATCAATGAAGTAATGAATTACTTCACTGAATACTTCATCACTTGTCAGTGCGCAGCCTCTTATGTTTCCGTTTGTTATATTGAATGCAGCTGCATTTTTTTCCATTTTTTCTTTTGCCCACTTGCCTAGGTGGTTATTGAGACTTTTTAAGCTCTTAAGAGGTTCTAATACACCTTTTGCGAGCTGGATATCTTTTGGAAGTTCTGCGAGTAGAAAGTTTTTTAATATATCATTCCAGCCATCTTGTTGTTCCTGAATTTTTTTGATTGCTGCATTGATGATTTCTTCATCGGTCTTTGCAGCAAGATTAGGTTGTTCAGTCTCTTTATTTTCTTCGATTGTTTTTTCTGTTTCATCCAGTGCTAACGCTAATGTGAGTTCGTATGTCTTTGCTGCAGCCGGCATGAGTGGTTTTTCATACTTAATGTAGCCATAGGCGCTAATATTTTCATTTTCGATTTTTTCTTTTTTATCAAAGTTTTTAATTTCAATAACCTTATTATCTTGTGGCTTTGGATAGGTTCCTGGTCCTATTGGTCTTTGCGTACTGTAGTATGTAGTCATGATTATTTTTCCTCCTTAATGTTCTTTTCATTGTATGCAATATTACCAAAGCATCTGTCAGCAGCAATAAATTGTGCTTGTTCTTGAGTAAATCCTTCTTCAAGCATTTCTTGCATAATATCTAACATATCATCCATTTTTACACCTGCTTTCTTTAATATATCTATTTGTTAGATGTTTTTCGTATAAACATATCGCAGGCAATTGGGCAAGGACGTTTGCGGCTCGAATGGAGGAACGGAAAGAGAGACGCAAACGATTTATTTTGCCTTGCCTTATTGCATCTGCGATATGTTAAGATTGTAATTTTTTTCGATTCTTTATTCTTTACGATAATCTTAAACAAGTTCTTTTGCGATATATGTTTTATCTCTGTAAAATTATTTGTCTTTTTTTATTCTTTATGATATAATTAACTTAGTTGCACGGGTAGCTTCGCATAAGCGTTGAGGTCGTGCCTGGCTGTGTGAGCCAGTGGCATCTGTCGAGCTTGGCAGGTGCTTTTTTTATTATTGTGAAAGAGGTGTTTCTTATGACAGTATTGTATTCTTATACCCCTGAAGAAGTAGAGAAATTTAAGGCTCAATTAAAACAGGCTGAAGAACGTGCTGCTTTTTTTGAGAAAGCGTGGATGTTAGAACATGATGAAGTTAATAATTTGAAGCAACAGCTTGGAATTGAGTAAATTAAAAGCCCTGAAGTGATTAAATTTCATTTCAGGGCTTTTGTTATGCTTCTGTGTCTTCAGGTTCTACATAGTCAAATTTATGTATTTGAAGATAAAAATCATCTTCTTTATGTGATTTTTGGATTTCTTCTATAATTTTTTCGATATTTGGTTCATGTTCGTATTTGCTTTCTGATTGTTCATCCCATAGGTATTTTTCTAGATTCTTAATTTTTCTTGTAATACTTTCATTAAAAGAGAAGTTGCAGATAAGGTAGTCAAGTACTTCTCCTTCACTTTCAAAGTAGATAATTTGAGAAATCATGTTGCCTTCAAGTTTATATGTTGGGTAGTAGCAGTTATTTGTCCAGTAGATATCCATACCTGGTTCTTCTGCTATGTAATTAAATTCACAGTTATATTTTTTTGCGATCTGGCTTGCTTTGTAAATTTCGCATTTGCTTTCTTCGAATTTAATTACTAATTCTTTTTCTTGGTATTGAACATAGCATTTTTTTAATTTTAGGTTTTTGATAATTTCTTCACAAGCTTTTTGTTTTTTTACTCCGGTTAATTGAAAAGTAAAATCGTATAAATTAGCCATTTTATGATCCTCCAGTATTGTTTAACTTTCATCATAATCAATTTCTATGTCATTAAAAATAAATTTACCATGTTTATCGTTGTAATCAGCTTCAGCTGTATAGACATAATAAGGTAGGCTTACAGGCCTTTGATAGGTACTATAATATAGTTCAGCAGCATTCAGTTCTTTTGGTTCGTCCCAAATTAATTGAATATCTTTTATTACAACGTTTGTGATTGTATCAACGCAGTCGCCAGTGATTTCTTGAAAATCGCCTACAAGCTTATCGATATGTTCTCCAATTTCAAATAAACTTTTAAACGTGATAATTGTTTTCATGTTATTCTCCCTTTAAAGTATTGATGTTTATTCTAATATTCATCTAAAAGTTCTTTTTTTGCCGCCTTTAATGCTTTGGAAAGTAAAGGATCATTATTGATTTCATCTGAAGTATATCCTAATGCATTGATTGCATCATACGGATCCATTGTATAGCAGTATTCGTGATTTGCGAGTTCGCTTTTAAAAGCGCTTTTTGTAAAATTATAAATTTTCATATTTTCTTCAAATTCTTTACGTTGTTTGTCTTTAAATTTTTTGTAATTTTGTATTTCATCAGCACGTATATATACTCCGGCACCTAAGTAAGCAACTTTTTTTGTTTCTTTTAGATTTAGTCCAATACTTTCCATTCCTTCTTTCAACTGCTCCAGATTGAAAGCGTAAAAGATTTTTCCTTTGTTAAACTTGTCATAAGCTTTTCGATTTGTTTTTTCGTATTCATCATAATTTGCGTATATCATGTTATGCTCCTTTTGAAATGGGAAAGCTGCCATAATTCATATTTTATAGCAGCTTTCAATTTTGTTAGTCTTTGCTGATAATCATATGTCTCAGTACTTCATCAGTAATTCTCATAACACGATCAAGTTCTCTAACAGCTGCAGCTTCAGCTTGGAATGTTACAAGGACATAGAGACCTTCCTGCAGGTCTTGGATTTCATAGGCAAGGCGTTTTTTACCCCAGCAATCGGTTTTTTCTACTTTTCCGCCGTTTTCAGTAATAAGCTTATCAAATTTAGCAACTACTTCTTTAAATGCATCTTCTTCGATAGGTTTAACAATGTACATGATTTCATAGTATTTTTTCATTTTTTTGCTCCTTTACTATTTTATTCACGAAATGTATTTTTGTTTTTAAAATAGACATTATTTTAAACGATATAGTTGTTTCGAGGATTCCATCTCCTTTCTTATAATCATATGCTGAATAATTTCATCAGTATGATTAATTATTTTTTCTAAATTTTTTACAGTTTTGTCTTCAGCTTGGAATACAATAAAGGCAAATAAGCCTTCGTTAAAGCCATTAATTTGGTATGCAATGTGTTTTTTGCCCCAACGTTCTGTTACTTTGATATCATCTCCGTTATCTGTGATAATGTTTTCAATTTTTTGGATTGCTACTTCGAATTGCTTTTTCTCAATTGGTTTTACAATAAATACCATTTCGTATTCTTTTTTCATATTTTGCCTCATATTTAATAATTATTTAATGATAAACTTATTGATTATTACGTAAGTTTCTCCAGGAAGATAGATCATTTCTTGTTTCAACATTTTTCTTTGTTGTTCTTCATCATATTCTTGATTATTATCAAGTTTTTCAGCAAATACTCTGGTTTTTACGTTGCCGATAGCTTGATAAAGTTTTTCATAGATTTCATCTACTTTATCGTTTTTTGTTTTTTCCGGAAATAAGACAAAAATTTGATACTCTGCTTTTTCGTCCTTCGTGTTTTCAATAAATAAAAATTTTCCTTTTTTCATGTTATTTTTCTCCTTATGCGCTTAATGTGTTATATGCAGCTAATGGTTGTGCTGCGTAATTTTCGTAGACGGGATCGTAATGCATTACCGTGAAGTTATTGACTCGCAGCTTTAAAGCAGCACTATATGTAGCTAAAATTGCTTCTGTACATCCGCTTGCGTAAATGACCACAGATTTAATTCCTTGATCTACCAATGGTTTTAAAACACTGGTAGCTGTTAGCTCCAGGCGTGCGAAGTTCATCCGTTGCACTGTTTCTGGATAAATACAGTCATTTACCGGATATTCGTGCCTGTCCTTACATAATCCGAATTCAGCTACTAATTCACCTGATAAAGTTTTTTTAATCATTTTTTCCCTCCTTTCTTTGTTTTATACATAATCGTAAAAGCATATGCGTTGTCACGTTGGAGAGCTGAGCTTGCGAGGCTACTATCGTGACTGCATATGCTTTTGCGATATAATTGATTTATTGAACCACTCTGAGTGGTGTTACTATGTATTTATTGTTGCTGTATTCATTTTCTGCAATGATTGCCGGACTAACGCTTGTATTCATTAGCATTACCATGTTATCTTCTTTAATTCTTTTGGTAATCTCCGTAATGTAGTTGCTATTGAAGGCAATTTTAAAATTTTCATTTTCATTGTCTGTAATTAAATCTTCTAATTTAATTGCTTCTTTACTGTTTCCTTTTTGTGAGGATGCACTCAAAATAAGAGTTTTTTCTTTGTTATTAATTTCAATTTTAATGATATTGTTATCATTATCTGAAAAAACTTTGATTCTATTAAGCATTTTTTCAAATGCTTTTTTATTGATTTTGCATTTTACTTTGCTATCTTTAGGAATTACTCTATTCACATCAGGATAGGTTCCATTGATAAGTCTGCTTACTAATGTTGTATTGTCAAATGTGATATATAAATTAGTATCATTGAAGTTAATTTTTACAGTTTTATCTTGGATTGTTGTTCTGATAAGCTTATCCAGTGTTTTTGCTGGTATAATGATTGTTTTACTGTTTTCAGGCTTATGGTTTGCTTTAAAATTTCTAATTGCAAGCATATGGGTATTACTTGCTGCAATTTGAGCTTTTGCAGTATCTAATTGAATACCTGTAAAAACTGGTCTAGCTTCGTCAGTGCTGCAGGCGAATGTTGTGTTTTCAATTAATTCTTTAAGTTCTTCGGTAGCAATTTCAATTTGTTTTGTGTCGTTAATATCAGGAAAGCTTGGATAACTTTCGATATTACCGATAGGCATGCTGGTGACATTCCATCCACTTTGGATTTCAATGTAATTTTTTTCTGGTTCTTTTGTGATAATAATCTCATCAATATCTACATTTTTGAGCATTATTAATAGTTGCTTTGGAGCGATGATGAATTCTCCTGTTCCATTTACTTGTGCTTTGACTGAAGTTTTAGCAGCTTCGTACATTTCAACTGCTTCGATATCAACTTTATCTCCATTAGCGATAAACTTGTTGAAAGCATAGATTTCTGATGTTGGTTTACCTTTCAGAACCTTAGTGGTGAATTCTAAAGCTTTAATTAATTCTTTTGTGTCTAAATACGATTCTAATTTTTCTTCCATTTTTACTCTCCGTTATTTAAATAAAATTCAAGCCCTCTCATTAGTTGAAAGGGCTTTTGTTGTTTTGTTATGCTGCTTGCTCTTTTTTACCAGGTTGTTTTTCTGTTTTTTGTTTTGGCAAAGCTCCGAATTCGATGAATTCTGCTTTGAATTTGAAGTCGTAAATTTTTTTACCTTCTTTGTTGATATAGTTGTTTGGGATAATCGTACCTTTGATTTTGTAGATTCTACCTTTTTTGCTATCATTGCCGATTTTTTCTGCTTCCGGACCAAATGCTACGCATTTGTGGAAAATAGGTTCATATTTCGGCTTGCCCTCTTCATCCTTACCTGCGTATACATTTTCAGCGATTTTGAAATTGGCGATACAAATGCCACTTTCAGTCCAAATGATGTCCGGTTCTTTAACTAGTCTGCCTTCAAGATAAATTGTGTTCATAATCAATCTTCCTTTCTTATTTAAGATACTTTAAATATAACTAAAAAACAAAGTGTGTTGACAAGGGGCGCGTAGCGTGCTTGCATTTACCCCTTGTCTGCACTTTGTTTTTTGGTAGAGTCAGTTTTAAGCTACTAATTGTTTTAAGTTTTTTTCGATATCCTCCTTTGTGATGATGATTTTTGTTTTTCTTTTATATTCTGGTGCTTCAAACATGATAGTCCTTAGCAGCTCTTCAAGTTGTGCCCTTAAACCCCTGGCACCGGTTTTATTTTTGATTGCTTTTTTGGCAATCATAGCTAAAGCGTCCTCTTGGAACTCTAATTGAACTTCATCTTCTGCTAGAAGTTTCTGGTATTGTCTGATGATTGAATTTTTAGGTTCTGTTAAGATTCTTACCATTTCTTTTTCGGTAAGCTGCTGCAATGGGCAAATAATCGGAAATCTTCCGACAAACTCTTGAATAAGTCCAAATTTCTTCAGATCTTCTGCACTGATTTCATTAATGAGCTGGTTATAGCTTAATTTTTCTTTTGGTTGTTCACTTTTAGTTTCTTCAAGTAAGTTAATACTTGTTTTCGCACTATTACTGTATCCTAATCTTTTTGCAATCAGTTTTTCGATGCCCTGGAATGCCCCTCCTGCGATGAAAAGGATGTTTTGAGTATTAATGGTCACGCTGTCCCTTTCATCCATGTGTGGGTGCTTTCTGGAGCCTGTCAGTGGCACTTTAACTTCAGTACCTTCTGCTAGTTTGAGTAAGGCTTGTTGTACCCCCTCGCCTGAAACGTCGCGTGTTACAGACCGACTTTCTCCTTTGGCTGCTTTCTTATCGATTTCGTCGATGAATACAATTCCCTTTTCGGCTCTTCTAACAGCTTGTTCTAAAGCAGCTTCAGGTGAATCATAGAATCTGATCTGTTCTAGAGCTTTATTTACAAGCTGTTGCAGCACAATTTCAACGTCATTGCCAACATAGCCAGATTCGGTTAGTGTTGTTGCGTCGGCAATACAATAAGGTACATTTAGAAGTTTTGCTAGATTTTTAATGATGTGCGTTTTTCCGCTGCCACTAGGTCCAACCATAATGATGTTGGACTTTTCGATAGGTTCTCTCATGTAGCTAATCTTTTTATGATTGTATACAGCTACTGCCAAAATCTCTTTGGCTTTTTCTTGGCCAATTACGTATTGGTCAAGATGGTTTTTTATTTTTCTAGGTGTAAGTACTTCTTGAACGTCTTCGAAGTTCTCGAAATCAAAGTTATTGTTAAACATATTTACCTCCTTAAATTTTAGATTAATTTTTGTAAATCAAAAAAGACCGATAAATGCAAGGTGGAGACTTGTACTACCTTGCATTTATCAGGTCTTTTTTGATAGATTCTTATTTTTACGGTTTGTTGTTTCTTTTTTTAATGATTTTGAATCTTCCTCCATGAAATGCTAAATTGTATTCCTGGACAAGTCTTTCTGCTTCTGCTCTATTATCAGCTTCGTCAATTTCTTCCCAACTTCTAGATCCAAGCCATTTAATGATGTATGAGTAGTTCATTTTTTATACCTCTCTTCTTAAATTTTACTAGTTAATAGAATGCTGCGATTTCATTAGTTTCGTTGTCAGTAATTTCTTTTACACTGATCTCTATGTTTTTTAGATTGATTTTAGGAAGATATTTATTTTTTACTTCGTTATATTTTTGATTGCATGCTTTTTCGCAAGCTTCATCCATATCTGCAGATTCTATTTCTTCTGAAATATAAGATGCAAATTTATATGTTATTGTAAATTTTTTCATTTTTCCTCCTTATATCGTTTAATGTAGCTTTCTAATTCTTTTATGTCTTTAAATTTGAAAGTTTGTAACCATACGGCGAGATTGGATAAAAACAGTAAAGTTCCTTTTGCTTCATTCTCTGAAATAATATGTCCTTGTTCATCCATTTGTACCCATTTGTCGGATTGGAAGTAAGTATCTCTAATATATTGACCTTCTAATAAGCAGTCGTATCGTTGTTCTGGAAGGAGTCTTTCAACGTTATCTGGTGTATTGTTATAGATATAAAGATACATCTTGTCTCTTTTCTCACAATATTTGTTATGGATCTTTACCAGGATATCATCTTCTTGTTCATTTAAAGTTTTGATAAGATTTTCGTAAGTTAGCATGGGTATCTTCTCCTTTTTAGATTAAATATAAATACAACCGTATTCTGTATCATAGTAGCGATCCATTAATTGTTCCTCAGCATATTCTTCGTAATCAAAATGCCATTTGATTACTTTTTTTAGTTCTTTATCTTTTATTGTATTAAGCCATTCATTAAATAGTTCTCTTGTAACTTCAATAGTTTTTTCATTTTGGTAGAAGCAGCTATTTTGATACTCTTGGTTCTCTATTGCATCCTGCAGATTTTCACCTAATGCGCTGCAATAGGCCAATAGCCATTCTTTACTTCCCTCTTTTTGAATTTTTCTAATTTTTTTGATAATTCATTTAGACTATATATATTTTCATATTCTCCAACATTGTAATTCCAATCGTTTTCGTAATCTGTTATGAATGCTTCTTCATACTTAGAATTAGGTCTAACATCAATTGACTTTAATTCTTCAGTTATGTTATTACATGGCAAATCTAACCATTTTCCTATTAATTTACCTTCAGTATATTTTCCAAGGTTCGTTATAAATACTTTAAACATTATTTTTTCTCCTATATACTTCATCAATTAAGCCAAAGTTTTTGGCCTCTTCAGCATTAAAGTACTTGTCTCTTTCAGTATATTCCTGAATTGTTGAGTATTCTTTTTTTGTTTTTTTGGCCAGAATAGTGTTAAGTTTTTTCTTTAGATTCAGAATATAATTAGTATAGATTGTAATATCGGTGGCTTGACCTCTTGTTCCACCCATGGGTTGATGAATCATAATTGTGCTATTTTCAGTAGCACATCTTTTTCCTGTACCTGATGCCAACAGAAAAGCTGCCATTGAAGCAGCCATTCCAATGCAGATTGTATTCACTGGACATTTGATTTGATGGATCATATCATAAATGGCGAATCCGTCTGTTACGCTGCCTCCTGGACTGTTGATGTACATCGTGATTGCTTTTTTGTTGTCTTCTTTTTCTAAGAATAATAACTGTCCTACAATTGAGTTTGCTGTTGCGCTGTTGATTTCCTCAGTTAGCATAACGACGCGGTCCATCAATAGCCTTGATGGAATATCGTATGCTCTTTTAACTCCATTTTCTTCTTCGATTACGTTTGGCCATACTGCCATGTTTATTACCTCCCTATAATATCTCTTTTTTATTATTTGAGAATATCTGTTCTTTTAATAATCACAAGTACGAATACAATTAAGTATGCTAATACTGCAATAGCTGCCATTGTATAACTTAATAAAATCATTTGATATTCCTCCTTAGCATGCTTTAGCTTTTGTATCTGTTCTCATATAAGCAATGTGTTCTATTGCTGTTAACGCCTTCTTCTCGGCTGCTCTTCCTTTTTTTCTGGCTTTATAATCATTCTCGTAAAATGTAATCCTATGGCAGCCTTCTTTACCTTCCGTAAAGATTGATACTTTTAAATCTACTTCTTTGTTATGTTTTTCGACGACGCAAAAAACTTCGTAGACTTTTTTTATTTCATCTGAAGTATAAAATTTAATGATCTCGTTAAGTTTTTTATCGGAAAAAAGCTCTTTTGTTTGTTTTTCGATTTCGAAAAATTTTTGAATAGCCTGGGTTGCTTCAGTTCCCCAGTTAAAACTATTTCTATTTACTGTGACACTAAGTTCCATTTTTATTCTCCTTTCTTTTTATACGCAAAACATAACACACCTTAGCTTGCTGTCAAGGGAATAAATTCCGAGTGCTCGCAGGAATCCCTTGACAGTTAAAGCTTAAGGTGTGTTAGAATCGTTTTTAACTTAAGTCAATTTCCAGATCTTTTTTGAACTCTTTGACGTATCTGTTAGTTAATTTACGCATATTTTCGGTAATATATTCTTTGATTGTATCATTCATGTTTTATCACCTTTTTCATAGAATTTTTGGATAATAAAAAAGTACCCTAGCAATTTTGCTAAGGTACAGTGTTTATTATTCAATTTCGATTGGTTTATTTTTATATGTAGCCCAGATATCAGAACCATCAGCGTCGAAATTGAAATCAGTGATTGGTATGTTATTTTTTTCAGAAGCTTTTTGGATAATTTCTCTTAATCTGCATAAGTTAATTGTGTTGGTAAGTTTATTTAACGGATACTTTTCTTCTCTTAGTCTGATATTGATAATGTCTTTTGCAATATCATCAGCATCATCTAAATCGTTTTCAGTAAGATTATAGTTTTTTGCAATACTGATAATTAATCTGTTGGCTTTTCTTAATTCCTCTGGGTAGATACCAAAATCTGGGAATGACATAATCATTTTTCTTCTCCTATTTTAACAGCGTATTTACTAATTCTCCAATCTCATCACTAGATAAGTCATTATCGATTGCTGTTTGGATTTCTTCTTTAATCAAGTTTACAAACTTTTGTGGTGCAAGTTTTTTGATTTCATTATCTGGCATATTAAACGCCCAGCTTACATCTAATCCTCCTCCGTTTCCGTCACAAGTTTCATTCCAAGAAAAGCCATTAGTTAAATAATAGTGATATGGATTTAGAGATTTCCATTTTTTTGTTTCTTTTGCAAACTTAAGGCAGTTTTCAGTATAATCTTTTATTAGCATTTTTATTCCTCCTTATTTTTGATACTTTTTATATACCACCTATCATTGAGCTAAACTGTCAAGGTGGAGACAAGATTGAGGTACGAGATCTTGTACTACCTTGACAGTGTGCGGATAGGTGGTATAAGTTTTATACTTCCCAGAAATTTTTCTTTTTATCTTGAAGGTTTACAGTCATCTTGTTTTGTTTTATATTCTCCCTGCCGGCATTAATGATATTGCGTAACAGATTATTTATATCATTCCTTGCGTCAAATATAGCTGATGCTCCATTGCCAAGTTCTGGAGCTCGATATTTAGATTTCATTCTGTAATGCAGGTGAGGGTTTATCTTTCTGCCAACTTCGATGATTTCTTTTCGTAATTCTTTGTATTCGCTATTTAGCTTAAGCAGATTTAATTTTTGATTTTCCATGTCTTTATTTTGTTCAAGCATTTCTTTTATTAATTTTTTATACCATTTATCACCTGCTTCGGAGCTGATGAAGCTGCGTATTTCCGCATCTTGTTTTTCATAATCAGTTTTTAGGATTCTGTAAGCTCGTCCTTTTTCGTTATATTCTGCTCGTATATTATTGGGCATAGATTCTTTGGGACCGTATAGGCTTAAGATTTCTTTAAGTCTAGTTTTAAGGCTGATTATTGCTTCACCTTCTTTTTGCAATTTTTCAAATCTGCCGCTGGTCATAATATTAAGTACCTTGCTTGGCATTTGATCAATCGGAGTTATTGTTTTTTCAATTCTTATAATTGCAGATTCGTTATATTTTATCTGGTTGTTAACTGAACCAAGCAATTTTACAAAATCTTTTCTGATGATTTCGCCGGACATAGTAAGTTCGGCTAATCGTTTTTCACTATATTCCTTTTCTTTACGTTCTAACTCAATTTGTTTTTTGTATTTTAATTCAGCAGCTTTACGTGCTTTTTGAATTTTATCTATAATAACGCCAAAAGCCTTGGCACTAATTTGATAAATTTTGTCCAAGGTATTGTCGATATTATCTTGATCATAACCATTTTCTTCAATGATTTTTTTGGTTTTATATGCGAGAGCTGGTCCGAGATGTTCCTGGGGAGTACGGTTTAAAAATTCAACCATATCTTCATCTCCTGCTTCAGCTGCTATATCACGTTGCGCTTTTAAAGTTTTGCAGGATACAACTTTATCTATTCCATGAGTTTTATATTCGGCATTAATCATGTCTTCCCAGGATTGACGAATCAATTTTAAATTATCTTTGCTTTCTGTATACCCAGAAAATCTTCTGTCTTTTTGATAGCCACCATTTTTAGGATTTTTAGCATTGTATCTTTTAAAAAATTTAGAGGGTGATTTGGCTTTTACCATTTCATCGTCTACAATACGTTCGCAAATCATTATATGTGCATGTATTTGTTCTTGTGAGTCGTCGAACGTAGCAGGCTTGCTATGGATAGCATATGCCCATACTTTATTATTCCCTATATGGGTAGCAATAAAATCATTTACCAATTTTTCGTTTTCTTTATGCGTTAGCTCATTCGGTAAAGCTATTTCGAATTCTGTATAAGCTCTGCCATTAGCACGTTCGTATCTATCAGCACACGCAAAGAAGGCAGATGCAGACATAGCCCAACGCGGGAGGTTGGCATCTTTATAGACTAATTCTTCCGCACGTTTTCCCCCACTGTAGCGTCCCTCACGCAGTATGTAATCTGCGTGCTGCTCTGCAGTACCCACTTTTCCATTTTTAAGGCTTAAATGATAGGTTGCCATGTCTGCTTTCTTCTTTCAAAAACAAAAAATCCTTAAGCAATTCAACAGGCTAAGCCTGTAATTGATGAGGGATTGTTAGTCCTCATCCTCCTTGCTTAAGGATTGTGTTTTATTTTATTATTTTAGCATCCTCGCACTGCGTTTCCACCAAGGCGTAGCCTTGGTATTGGAAACGCGTAAGTGCGCCTAACGCTTCGCGCTAGGAAGAGACCGTAAATTTCGTTACTCTCTTATCTTATTTTAACACAATCGTTTGCTCATTACAAGGGATTTTAGAATATCGTTGCATGAAAAAAGCCCTAGCTTTATATTAGCCAAGGCTTATAGTATGTTGCTTTTTTATAGCTGCTTATTCGTTGTCTTTGTCATCCTGAAAGTATTTTTTTATGATTGCTTCATCGATCTCTTTATCATGTTCATTCAAACGGCTGGTGATCGCTTTAGCAATTATTGCTGCATATTCTTCAGGGAATCTCATTTCTGGTTCTAAAGCTTCTTTAATTTTGGTTTCATTATAGTAGATATTTTTGCCAATGCGACAATTTACTTCCCAATTGGGTATTACCATATGCCATGTTCTTCCGAATTCAGTTTCAGCGTAGCATACAAGAATGCAATTGTATTGATAGCATCCGATGATTACATCAATGCTTATCATGTGACTTGTTTCTTCTTTTAAGGTGATTTTTGATTTCATGTTTCTATTATCCTTTCTTAAAAATTATTCTTTCATTATTTCTTCCCATTTTGACGCTGCTGATTCTTCCATGCTTTCTATTACATGGGCGTAGGTTTTTAAAGTAAACTCTACTGTTGAATGGCCAAGTCTTTTGGAAATTACTTTTATGTTTACACCATTTTCCAGCAAAAGGGTTGCATGGGTATGTCTCATGCAGTGGATCCTGAAATTTTCCGGTAAGGATGCTTTTTTAATCATCCGATACCAATAATATTCCCTGAAGTTATTTGGTTCTAATTTTTTACCTGTACCGGATGTAAATACCAAATCATTTTCTTTATGAAAATATTCCTGGTGGTTTTCTTGAAAGCTATTCTGAAATTCTTTGAACTCTTTAAGTTTGTTTATTGTTTCTGAGTCTAATGTTATTTTTCGATAGCTGTTTTCTGTTTTCAGCACCCATTTCACTTGCAGATAATGTTCATCAAAATTTATGTCACTCCATTTTAAGCTGCATATTTCTGATATTCGCATTCCCGAAGCAAATCCAAGACTTACCAAAGCGTAGAATTCTTGCTTATAGTATTTTCGTTCACGGTCGAATTTTTTATTTGAATATTGATCAAAGTACTTTCCTTGTTTAATTATTTCAAGGAAGTTATGAATACCTTTACAGTCCAATACAACAATTGAGTCTTTAGGAACTTTAAATGGTCTGACTTTAAGTACAGGATTACTTTTTATCAAATCGTTTTCCATAGCACTTTTAAGAACCATACCTAAGACTCTTCGAAATGAATTGACAGTTCTTGCTGCTAATTTTTTGTGGTTTTTATTTCCAAAGTATCTTAAATTACGTAGCAGCTCCTGTACTTTGATTGGTGTTATGAGATTCAGTTTTTCGTTTCCAAAATCATATTGTACGATATGATCTTTATCTGTTTGTATGTCACAAGTAAAGTGTATATATTTTAGGATATGAGTATACCATATGAAGGTATTTTCGGATACCATTGGCTGTGCAACTACGTTTAGGCATTTTTCTACCCAGACTTCTAAATTCATGCCAGGTTCTATGGTTTTACTTTTTAGCTCTTCTGTAAAATCTTCTATTTTTTCTCTTAAGTTTTTTTGAGTTAATGCAGAGATCCATTTTTTCTTTTTTTCGCCTTGTTCATTATTATATGTACCTACCCATACCCAACGTTTTCTTTTCTCTAAGTAGAATATACTTCCTGGATTGCTTTTATTGTTCATTATACTCACCAAATTCTTCTTCTATCCATTTCATCGGTATAAGGAATTTTCTTCCTATTTTTTTTGCAGGTATGTTACCTGCCCAGATCTGTTTGTATATGGTCATGCGATTTATTGTATTAGGTCCAAGAAACTCCAGAAGCTGGTTGATTGTTAAAAATTTAGGTTTTCTTTTTGCCATTGTTGTTTTCTCCTTAGAATTGATCCATGAGTATATCTACAAATTTTTGTTCTTTTAAAGTTTTTATATAGAAATTACTTAGTCCCGGATGATTTATTACTTCTTCATACGTTTTTGAACTTAAAAGTTTATATGAAAATGCATTTTTATCAGGATAATTTTGTAGTGTCTTTTCAAATAAAGCTTGCTGCTGTTTTGGAGTCATACTAACAATCTTATTGTAAATTTTTTCATTAAAAGTTTCTTGTAACTTAGGCTCTTGTTCTTTGGGGGCATCAAGCATTTCTTGATTATCAGGTTGATGTGTCTGTGATTTTTTCTTAGTAAGTCTATTGATGAGTTCTGGATCGCACCAGCCTTTTCTCAAAGCATTAGAAGCATAGGCTTTTAATGAAGTCTTGATTTTTTTATTATCATATTGATATTTTACGTATTCATAAACTTGAATTAATCTTTCTTCTCCATATTCCCTTACGCAGCTATCAATTTCAAATAATCCATTGTTAGAAGTAAATTGAAAGAAATTATATGCCTGTTTTCCTTGTTCAGTAAGCTTTTCTTTTATAATGTTAAGAGAAATTACAGGTACAACTTTAGGATTTTTACGTGTAACAGTAAATTTTATGCCTGACATTTTTCTTCCATTTTTTACTGTTTCTATAGCAAGCCTTATATTGCAAAAATTTTCTCGTTGAACATCTTCTCCATTAATATCATTTAATATAGGCTTTAATACTTTACTTTTAAAATTTATATATTTAGAATATTTATCTGAAAGGTTTAAGAGTTCTTTTGTTTCTTCAAAAGTTAAGATAAAAGTAACTTCGTCGTCATTTTGCAATTTATTTAATATATATTCATAAAATCTAAAGCTATTTATACTTTTAAAATTTGTGATGTTGACAAGTTCATAATCTATCCCTTTGCCTATATAGTAAGGCAAAACTAATGGTGAAATCTGAAAATACATGTTTCCATTTTTTACATAACTTTTGGCAATTAATGAATCTGTTGGTCTGCATTTACCTGGAAGCGTAAAGCCTGTATATTGTAATTCTTCACGTGCATCAGCTAATTTTGTAAAGCAATTATCGTTTTTATAATTGAAAATTTCGCAAAAAGTTTTTGTATTAATCGATGTTTCGATATTGGTATATAACGAAATATCTTCAAGATTAGTACAGTTACCTTCGGCTATATTTGATGCGATAGCTCTTATAAGTTTTTCTGCCAAGATGCTTAGCCTTATTTTAGAAACATACCTATCAACGGTAATATATACCGGATTTGTCTTTTTGAGTTCTTTATCAATTACTAATAATTTTTCTTTTTGGTTTTTTTCTTCTGTCATTTATTCTTCTTCCTTTCTAATTACTGTAAATTTAAGTTTTTCCACTTTTCTATTTTGCTTTATAGTATCAAAGAAAATCCGCAATCCATATTTGTGTTTATCTACGTAATTATTAATATCATTCAGAATTGGATTAATCATTCTTTTTTTTAAATTTGTATATATTGAATAAGAGCCACCATTTATTGAGCAGATTTTTTTGAATTCATTTAGATCTATTTCGATAACTTTAAAGTTTTCTTTTTTTAGTTGATATATCAGATAATCGTAAAAAAGGTAACTAGCTATACATTTGAAATTGGATATATTTTTTATTTTATATGTATAATTTGTTGTTTTTATGTTATTTAGCAAGGTGTTTGATAATTTAACTTCAATTTGTTGATTTCCTACTTTCTTATAATCTACTAGTATTCCTTTATTTACCAATGATTCTAACAATATTTTTTCTTTAGTTAATGTATTACAAAAATAATGATAGATAAATTTAAATTCTTTAAAATCAATTATCTGGGTTTCTTTTTTATTACTATTTTTGGCAATTAAATAATATAAAAATCGCCATTCCAGAAGGTTTAGATTTCCTAATTTAAATCTACTTGAAACTGCACTTATTGCAATATCACAGATTGTGCAGTCATCGGAAATTTTTTTCTTATCTTTAAGATAGATAATTTCCGCTTTTCCTGTTAGAATTTTGTTCAGTAACTCTGGATTGGTATTTACCTCATCTTTTGTACTGTGTAGTCCATCGTAACCAAGATAGTATGTTTGATTTCCATGAGCATGGAGTTCTTTGCATTTTATTCTAAATAAAGAATATAATTCTATATTTAGAATTTGAGTAGCAATTAAAGGCATATAGTTTTTCATTTGGCTTTCACTCCTGTGAATATATTTCATGATGTTCTTTGTTTCAGTGACTTTAGGTAATCTCATCAGTGACTTTAGGTAATCTCATCAGTGACTTTAGGTAATCTCATCAGTGACTTTAGGTAATCTCGTCAGTGACTTTAGGTAATCTCGTCAGTGACTTTAGGTAATCTCGTCAGTGACTTTAGGTAATCTCGTCAGCGAGCTATTATTACTTTAAGATATTGAATTTTATATTTTAGTTGCTATTATTGACTTTTATTATTGACTTTCAAGTTATCCACAGCTTTTCAAAATCGCTCCCTAGTAGTAGTATTAATATATATACTACTACCTTACTTACTCTAAAGTTTATAAGTATATAGCATCTTATTTGTCAGTGACGATTTGTAGTAATTTAAAATCATCGTATTTCGAGCTAAATTAACGCCTTTATAGCAATCGTACTTCTTGATGCTCTAATGCTTTTTTGGTAAAATAGTGTTGGAGCAAGTTGGATTTTAAACGTTTCATAATGCAGGTTTCATAGCGTGAAACGCCTGTAATTTAATTATATCGCATTTTTTTGCTTTATGTCAATTTTTTGGAGGTGTCTGTATTGTCTGACTTATGTGAAATTGGCCGACATTGGAAGCTGATACGTACAGCATATGTTTTAACTTTAAGTGACGTTGCTGATTTATTAAATATAAAAAGTAAAGCTACTATTTTTCGTATTGAAGAAAATAGGAACTCTCTTTCAGTTGAACTTCTTAATAAATTTTCAAGAGTTTTTTCAGTTTCATTTGATTGGTTGTTTGGTGTTTCACAAAATCCATATATTGATTCTTATATTGAAAAGAATGAGAGGGATTTATTATTTATAATTAAAACTCTTTCTCTCAATTCTCTTTCTTGTAAAGTTTTAAACGAAATACCTAACGAATATTGGAATATTACATTGCGAAAAAAGCATTTCTCTTTATCTGTTAGAGCGAATATTGTTTTTTTGCTTTATAGCTTTCTCATTTCTTATCTTGGAAGTTTAAATAATTTAGGATTATTACAAGATGATGTTTTAAAGATTATAAAGAATGATGATTTTTTGGAGTTTGATAAAATTCTCTTGGGTAATTTCTCTGCTAATTTTGCAAGTAATCAGGAGCAGCTTTCCAATCTCTCGCATTTACTTGCATCGAGAGATCAGGATACTCAGCCCTGTTTTAGTCTTCAGTAACGCAAAAAAGCTTTGTAAAGCCAGTTTTTCTGGTCTTACAAAGCCGTTGTGTGATTAAAATTTTAAATTGTCTGTTATGCAATACAGCTAATTTTGCTTTAAAATGCCCTGTATTGCATTTTTTATTGTCTACGCATACAGGAATACCTAAATCATAGTTTCATACCCTTAAAAGCGAAATATGACGTTCTCAGAGGTATGTTTATTTCTTTTTGGGTTGCGGTTTCTTGTCAAAAGCTAATTTGGGATAAAAATTATGTCTATTGCGCAGCTATTGCAGCTGCACTTTCTGAAATGCAAAAAAGCGGCCTATCTTACGATAAACCGCTGAATTTACTGGTGCCGAAGGCCGGACTCGAACCGGCACGAGCGTGAACCCGCTTGATTTTGAGTCAAGTGCGTCTGCCAATTCCGCCACTTCGGCATAAGTTCCAATCACTCGGAACAATAGTAATTATACTCGTTTCTTAAAGCTTTGTCAATAGCCTTATTTAAAAATTCTTATAGAGGGTTACTTTCCCAACAGCGCCTTCAGCTCCTTGAGCTTAGCAGCAAACTTCTGCAGCGTTACCGTTACAGGCTGCGGCGTATTCAAATCCACGCCGGCGTTCTTCAGGATGTTCAGCGAATAATCGCTGCCGCCCGCATGCAGGAAGCCCAGATATTTTTCCACCGCTCCCGCTTCGCCGCTTAAAATTGCGCTGGCGAAGGCGGTCGCCGCACTGTAGCCTGTTGCGTACTTGTACACATAAAACGGCGTATAGAAGTGCGGTATGCGAGACCATTCGCTTGCCAATTCCTTGTCCACAGTCAGCGCCGGGCCATAGTAATCCCTGTTGCTCTGCAGCCAGTATTCCTCCAGCTTTTCGGCCTGCAGGGAACGGCCTGCAGTGATTTCGCCGTGAATATATCTTTCGAATTCAGCAAACTGCACCTGTCTGTAAACCGTTGTGCGTACTGCTTCCAAAAACTGGTTCAAAAGATAAATTTTCTGCTCCGCCGTAGCATGCTTCAAGGTATGCTCCAGCAATAGGTTTTCGTTCGTTGTGGACGCAACCTCCGCACAGAAAATCGTATATTCAGAATTAACGTAGCTTTGTGCCTGACTGCTGAAATAGCTGTGCATAGCATGGCCCATTTCATGCGCAATGGTAGAAATGCTGTTGTAGCGCGGCTGATAATTTAGCAGCACAAAGGGATGCACGCCGTACACGCCCCAGGAATATGCGCCGGAGCGCTTGCCCTTGTTTTCGTAAACGTCAATCCAGCCTTCGGTCATGCCTTTGTGGAGTGCCGTCAGATATTCCTTGCCTAATGGTGCCAGTGCCTCCTCAACCTTGGCGCAGGCCTCCGGAAAGCTGCAGGCAAAGCTGTCGCCTGCATTGGAAATAGGCATATACATATCATAGTAATGGAATTCATCTACGCCAAGTACATCCTTCTTCAATTGGATATACTCATGCAGAGGGGCAAAATTATCATGCACGGTATCAATCAGTCCGTCGTAAAGACTGGACGGAATATTATCCTCTGCCAACGCTGCTTCCAGTGTATCTTTATAGTTATGCACGGTAGCATAAAAATAACCGGTGCGGGCAGAGCCTGTGAGTGTTGCTGCCAACGTATTGCGGTATTGATGATAGGTATTCATCAGGCCGGTAAAAGAATTTTTACGCAGTACACGGTCAGGAGAGGTCATATTCAGCAGATAGCAGCCTTCGCTGACGCTAGTCTTATTGCCCTGTCCGTCGGTAATTTCCGGGAACTGCATATCGGCACTCACAAGTGCGCGGAAGGCCGCTGCCGCCGTGCCTGTAGCCAGATGGCTTTGCGCAAAAACAGCCTCTTTATCTGCAGACAGTACATGGTCTGATAAACGAACCATATTTTCAATATAAAAACGGTATTCTGCCAATGCAGGCTCTTCGTCCAGCATTTGCAGCAGTTTTTCCTTACCTAAGGCCAGCATTTCCGGCTCTACAAAAGCGTTAGCGTTACTGAAAGCTGCCGCCATGCCTTCGGCCTCGCCTGCGAGCGCCTGCAGCTTCTGGTCCGTATTATCCGCATCCTGCTGCAAGCGTGCGTAAGCGTAAATCTTATCCAGCAGCTTTGCCAACTCTTCCTGCAGCTTTAAGGCTGCACAGACTGCGGCTGCAGTATTCAGTTGGCCCTGCATAGCCTGCAGCTGCGGCAGCTTGCTCTTATATTCTTCGCAGGCCGCCTGCCAATCATTTTCACCGGCATATATATCGCTTACATGCCATTTGCAGGCTGCCGGAATCTGCTCTCTGGCAACATTGCTGCCATGAAGCGGAGTAGTATTTTTTTCTTCTGTCATTATCAATCAGCTCCTTATAAAACTGCTTATCTAGGCCACAGGCTGGGATTGCCGTATTGAGCATCCAGCTCGTCACTGAACCAGCGTCCGTTCAGCACATTATGAATGATATAATTTTTACTTTGCTCATTGATGCTCTTGTCATTAGCCATCTCTGCCAAAATGCCGGCATAGCTTACTCTGCTGTTGATACTGCTGATGCGTGCATGCTGACGGTTGGCATCCCATACAAGTTCCGGACGGTAGGTGGGATTCCATGCCTGCCACGTTGTTCCCAAAGCCGGAGTATTAGGATTACCGGTACGCACAAAGGCTGCAATCGAAGCAATAAATGCTTTGCTCAGTTCTTTGGAGCCTGCCTGCTCAAAGGCATCGGTATTTTTGGTATAGCCGTAGCCCTGATCCGTCAGGAAGGGCTGGAAGATGCCATGCAACGCACCGTTACGCACCATATATTCCTTGCCGACAACGTCAGCAGTATGAGCAAAAGCAAAGCTGCAGACATACATATCTGCCTTATAATGCGGATACAAAACCTCAGCAGACTGCTGGCCGTTGAAGAAGCCATACAAAGCACTGCCGTATTTATTGGCAAATTTAAATTCACTCGTAGTCTTATAATCGTTGTTGATTAAGCCAAGACGATCCTTAAAGAAAGGATCACGTGCAGCAAAGGAGCTGAACTCGTCAGCACTTGCCAGCATCAGCAGCGGTACGCTGTAGTAATGCTTCGTAGCAAAGCCTTCTACCGGCAGCACCTCGCCATCGCCGTAAAGATGCGGGAAGGCGCTCATGCGAATGACAGCGCCTGCCATCACCGGCGCCAGACGCTCTGCCGGCATTGCCTGCAGATATTGACGCACGGCCTTTTTATCCTTGCCGTTGTCACTAAGCAGCCAGTTTTCGGCGTTAATCAGGTTATTCTGCTTACCATCCTCTACCACCATCGGCGCTAATTTCTGTGCGATAGTTTTTTTGCTCTTGGCAGCATCGGCAACAGTCAGACCGCCGCTGAAGGAAATATCCTTATCAAATTTATTTTTGAAAACAGGCGAAATCAGCATCGCCATAACATCACGTCCACCGGCGGAAAAACCGGAAACAGTTATATTCTTGGCGTCACCACCGAACTCCTTGATATTTTCGCGTACCCAGTCCAAGGCTGCAGCCTGGTCAAGGAAACCGAAGTTACCGCTCTGTTCCTTCTTGTTGCCATCTGCCAGAGCAGGCAGATTATTAAAGCCAAAAAGTCCCAGGCGATACTGTACGGAAACATAAATCATGTTGCCTTCCTGCGCCAGCTTGTTGCCCTCCATCAGATGGCTGTTGCTGGACTGATTATTGCCGCCGTGGATATAAACCAGTACCGGCAGATTTTTTTCCTGCGTATCCGGACGCACAATATCAAGCGTCAGCATGCCCTCCTGCCCGAGCACCCTTTTGCCGTTGTATTGGATATTCGCCGGTGCAGCCTTGGTGCAGTCCAAAATTCCCTTATGCTTTTTAGCCTGCTGCGCCTCACGCCAGCGGTCAGCGCCCGTCGGCTGCTGCGCATACGGAACACCCAGCCATTGTACTACCTGATGCTTGTCGTCATAAGCACCGGCAACAACACCCTGCTGGGTTTTTACTTCATTATTAAAATTGGCAGCCTCAGCCGCAGTTGTAAAAACGCTTGCCGCCAGCAGCGAAGCAAGCACATATTGCATCTTTTTCATCTGTATCATCTGCTCCCTCATAGAAATTTATTAAACACTTACTTTCTATTATAAAGAAGTAACGCCTGCTTGACAAGCTAAGGCACGAAAAAAGAGGCCGCCTTCTCAGCAGCCTCAAATAACTATTGTGATTGACTTTTTCAAATTACCTTTGCAGCGTAAAGAGCGCACAGGGTTTTGGCATCGTACAGCTCGCCGTCAGCGACCATGCGACGCAGCTCTGCGGGAGTAAAGGCCTGCACGCCGATGAATTCGTCCTCATCGGTGTGCTGGGCAAACTTTTGCAATCCCCAGGCCTTATATAAATGGATAATCTCATCGGAAAATCCTGGCGTAGTCGCAATGCTGATCAGCTTCTCCCAATGCTCTGCGTCATAGCCTGTTTCCTCGCTCAGCTCACGCTTTGCGCATTCCAATGTGTCCTCCTCCGGACCATGGTCAAGCTTGCCTGCCGGAATCTCCCACAGCAATGTAGCAAGCGGATAACGGCACTGCTTTACCAACACCACGCTTCCGTCAGCCAGCACCGGTACAATCGCCACTGCGCCCGGATGACGGATATATTCACGTGTTGTATCATTACCGTTCGGCAGCGTTACATGGTCACGCTGTACCTTCAGCAGGCGTCCGCTGAAGACCTCCTCATTGCTTCCCGGTACATATATTTCATCTAAAGCTGCCTCATGAAATTTTTTCAGCATTATCTTACCTCATTTCTCCTGCAGTCGCTTTAAGCTGCTTTTTATCTGCTCCGCACCCTGCAGCAGCTCGGTAGCACTTTCAAAGGCTGCCCTGCTGGCAGTTGCGCCTGCCGTCATGCGCACCAGCTCCTGCAGTCTGCCGTTATAATCAAGCGTAGTCAGCTGCGTTACCGTGCGTCCGTCAGCACTTTGCTTCTCAATATGAATATGATTATCCGCAAAGGCAGCAATCTGCGGCAAATGCGTAATACACAGCACCTGACCGACACTAGAAATAGCAGCAATTTTTTCCGCCATCTTCTGCGCCGTAACGCCGCCGACACCGGTATCAATCTCGTCAAATACCATCGTCGCAACATCGCCGCTGTTCATCAGCACAGTCTTAACCGCCAAAGCAATACGGCTCAGCTCGCCGCCGCTCGCTACCTTTTCCAGGTCATTCAGCGGTTCGCCCATATTTGCACTGAAAATAAATTTCAGCTCATCACGGCCAAGCGGCATAAACTTATCCAGCTGACCGCACTTTATCTGCAGCACACCGTTAGGCATTGCCAAATCGCGAATATGCTGCGTAATACGCTGCGCCAACGCCTTGGCACTAGCTTCACGCAACTGCGTCAACACTGCGGCAGCACGTCCCAAACGCACAACCGCTTCCGCCACAGCCTTCTGCGCCTGCTCTAAGAGCTTTGCAATCTGCTGCAGCTGTTCCAGCTTTTCCTGCGTCTGCTGCAGATATTCCA
>ENA-OQKY01000138-OQKY01000138.1-human-gut-metagenome-genome-assembly--contig:-NODE-138-length-94033-cov-36.095628_pt1 | contig 94033 bp, 82 predicted proteins | sample MGYA00242652_ERZ504805 | MGnify/ENA primary metagenome ERZ504805 (study PRJEB26092, sample SAMD00036400) | human gut metagenome | host: Homo sapiens | study: EMG produced TPA metagenomics assembly of...
GCTTACAACTAATGGCGGCATGACGTAATGCTGTAGAAAGAAGAATGTCGGAAAGCCGTATGAGGGAAAACCTCACGTACGGTTTGATGAGGGGAAAGAGGGCAAAAGCCCTCTGACCTACTCTACAGTTCTGATGAATTTCCTGTATAACTGGAATACTTTTCGCAAAGTACAAGTAAACTGGTACAGGGTGATGCTATGATTATAAGACAAAAAAGAAAGTTTCCGGCTTTGATTCTGTTTCTGCTGGGATTCCTTGCAGGAAACCTGATACCAAATCTGATCTGGAAAATGAAGTGGCGGCAGAAAACCTGGACATCCATATATTTTCTGAGTACATTTGCGGGAAAGAATATATCCGGCACAGAATATCTGACAGAAATACTAAAATACAGAGGATGTTATTATCTGCTGAATGTAATCTGTGGTTTTTCTGTTTTTGGTGCACCGCTTGCTGTGCTCACATTGTTGCTTTCAGGATTATATACAGGTATGATCATGGCAGCATCCATACTTGAGTTTGGATTTGCCGGTGGAGTGATCGGAATGGGCCTGTTAATCCCGCAATATCTGTTTTATATCCCTGTCTGGCTATATTCTATGGAACAGGAATGGGAAATGTCAGCAGAAATCTGGAGAAACCGAGGGATACTTTCTCAGAAAGCCGGCACATATATAGGCAGAATGTGTATTGCAGCGGGTGGATATCTGTTGGGCATTCTTGCAGAATGCTTTGTGAATCCGTGGGTTATCAACAAAATATTGGAATATATAAAAATTTTTTAAAATACACATTTACTATATTTAGTATTGGTTGTCATAAAATATTCGACATATAGTATTTATCGTCGAAAAAGCCCAAAATAGCAAGGTTTTCGTCGAAAAAAGGGTTTGATTTTATGTAAAATAAACAGTATAATACATATACATTTTAGAAGAATTTGCGGAGCGTGTTGCTGATCATGGAATGAACAGTGGACGCGGTATCATACATAATAAGAAGAGGGAGCGGGAAGTGTAGAAATATGGATATTGAAATAAGAGAATTTATTACATACCTGCATAATATAAAGAAAACATCGGCAAATACAGAAATATCTTATCAGAGAGATCTCAAGAAGATGGGAGAGTTCCTGGAAGAACGGGGAATCAGAAACTGTAACGATGTGAAAGAACTTGAGCTTGAAGGGTATATAAGCTATATGGAACGTGAGAAATTTGCGTCTTCATCTATTTCCAGGAGTGTTGCATCCATGAGAGCTTTCTTCCAGTATCTGTGGAAAGAAGGCGTAATTGCAAAGGATCCGGCAGAGAATCTGAAGCCGCCGAAAGTGGAGAAGAAGGCACCGGAGATACTTACGATTGAAGAAGTGGACAAATTGCTTCAGCAGCCGAATCTGGATACTGCGAAAGGGGTCAGAGATTCTGCAATGCTGGAATTACTGTATGCAACAGGTATGCGTGTAAGTGAGATGCTGCATCTGCAGATTTTTGACGTGAATCTTCAGTTTGGCTATGTTGTTTGTCATGAGAATGGTAAAGAACGTATTATTCCAATCGGAATCCCATGCAAGAAAGCTATGGAACGTTATCTGGAGAGTGGCAGAACTGTTTTTGTAAAAGATGATAAAGAAACAGCTTTGTTTACGAACTGTTCAGGAAAAGCCATGAGCCGTCAGGGATTCTGGAAAGTATTGAAGGGATATGCTGATGATGCCGGAATTAAGAGAGATATTGCACCTCATACACTGAGACATTCTTTTGCTGTACATATGCTGCAGAACGGTGCAGATATCAGAAGCGTGCAGGAGATGCTTGGACATTCAGATATTTCTACTACTCAGATATATCTTGGTATGAACATGAATAAAATGAGAGATGTGTATATGAAAACACATCCCCGTCATTAAATCACGGATAAATAATAAAAGCTTCTATCGTGCAGTTTATAACTGACATGATAGAAGCTTTTTTAATCAAATCAAGAAGCGAAGCGGATTGCGAATATTCGCTTGACTGTAGAAAATCAGCACATTTCAGCAATTGTATACAGAAGACGCTCAGACTCTTCCCATCCAAGGCAAGGGTCTGTAATGGATTTACCATAGATATGATCGCATCCGATCTTCTGATTTCCGGGTTCAATGTAACTCTCGATCATGAGACCCTTAACCAGAGTATGAAGTTCAGGATCTACCATACGGCTGTGAAGAACCTCTTTTGCAATACGAACCTGCTGATCATACTGTTTATTAGAGTTGGAGTGGTTAGTATCAACAATAACGGCCGGATTCTTAAGGTTCTTTTCATGATATTTTTCCCAGAGAAGACGAAGATCTTCGTAGTGATAATTCGGAATAGCTTCTCCGTGTTTGTTTACGGCACCACGAAGAATTGTGTGTGCAAGCTCATTTCCTGTTGTCTCTACTTCCCAGCTTCTGTAAATAAAACGATGTCCGCCCTGAGCTGCAACAACAGAGTTAAGCATAACTGCAAGGTCGCCGCTGGTCGGGTTTTTCATACCTGCAGGAACCTCCATACCGCTGACAGTAAGACGGTGCTGCTGATCCTCAACAGAACGTGCACCTACTGCTACATAAGAAAGCAGATCAGACAGATAGCGATAGTTCTCAGGATAGAGCATCTCATCTGCACATGTCATTCCGCTTGTCTGGATAGCATGGATGTGCATCTTACGGATTGCGATAAGTCCGGCAAGAAGGTTCGGCTGTTTTTCGGGATCCGGCTGATGAACCATACCCTTATAGCCCTCTCCTGTTGTTCTCGGTTTGTTTGTATAAACACGCGGAACGATCAGAACCTTGTCAGCTATTTTTTCCTGAACATTGCGTAATCTGGTAAGGTAATCCAGAACTGCATCTTCGTTGTCTGCTGAACAAGGACCGATGATAGCAAGGAATTTATCAGATTTTCCGGTAAATACATCACGCAGTTCCTTATCTCTTGCATCTTTAATGGCCTGAATTTCAGCATCAATGGGATACTGATTGCGAATTTCTTCAGGGGTTGGTAATTTTTTGATAAAATCGAATCCCATGGTTGTATCTCCTTTGTGTCTTTTTGTGTTGCTTTTTCGGCATTAATTATAAACCATTATCATCCGAATGTCGATAGGGAAAATATTTTTCGGACAATGCACGGATATGCAGAATTGTCAGGATCAGCTCACTGCACAGGATCCCGTACAGATATCCGCGTATACCAAACTGTGGAATTGCAAAAAATACAAAGCCGACGCGTATACAGATACTGATGATACTATGTATCAGACAAGTACCGGATTTGCCAAGCCCGTTCAGCACACTGGTCAGAGTCGTATTCAGATATAAAAAAGGGCAGATATACGACATTGTTTGAATGTAAGTACCGGCAGTTTCGCTGTGAAATAGAAAAACACCCAGGAAATCACCCATAAACAAAAAAACAACCATACAGAAACCACCAAGTAATAGACAGTATCTGAAAATTTCACCAATCACATATCGGATGCGTTTTTGATATCCGAGTGTCTGAAGCTCCGTGATAGATGGCAGAAGCATTACTGCAGCAGAGTTTGTAACAGTTGCAGGGAACAGGATGAGAGGCAGTGCCATTCCTGTAAAAACACCGTAAATGCTTAGAGCATCTGTGGAATCAAGTCCGGACATCTGCAGCCTTGCAGGAATCATGATCACTTCTGCGCTGCTGAGAACAGTCAGAAGGAGTTTATTCAGTGTAAGCGGAGCAGAAATCTGAAAAATATTTTTGAAGATCTGATTTGTTTTTTTTATATGTAAAAAAGTATAATGTGTTTTGCGAAAATGCATACTTACAGTAAACAGAGAAATAAAAGTAACAGCAGCTTCTCCTATAAGATTACCGCCAATAGCGATAAGTGGAGTGATAGTTTGGTTCTGGGAAACGGAGATAAGATAGAGCAGATAACATCCTCCTACGCGGAAAATCTGTTCCAGAAGCTGCAGCCCTGCAGGAAATCCGGCCTGTTTTCTTCCGAAGTAATAGCTGTTTACACAGGAGTGAAAAGTACTTAAGGGAATACTGAAAGAAAGCAGCTGTACCAGACCAGCAGTCTGCGGCTCTTTTAAAATCCGGAGAGCCCAGAAATCAGCATAAGTATAGAAAAACCATGCAAACAGACAGGAAACAATTACTGAAAATGCAGTTCCTGCAACAAAGTAATCCCCTGCGCGGTCAGAATGCTCCTTTGCAGTTTCGGAGGCAGTCAGACGGGAAATGGCAGTCTGGATACCTGAAGCGCAGACGGACATTGCAAGCAGCTGCAGGGGAAGCACCAGCTGGAAAATTCCAAGTCCGTGCGCACCAATCGTATGAGAAAGGAATATTCTGTAAAAGAAACCAATAAGTCTGCTGAGCAGACCTGTGACAGTAAGCAGCAAAGTTCCCCTGATAAAAAGCTTTTTTGACATGATAAAGCTCCTGAACTTTTTTGAATGCGTCAGAAACATTTACTAACGCTTTTACGTCAATATATGTCTAAAACAGCCTTGACAGAACTAACAGTTTCTGGTAAAGTAATCATGAAAATCCGAGGGAAACACTGGGAATTAAAAACGAGGTGAGAAAATGAAACTGTCAACAAGGGCACGTTATGGTCTGAAAGCACTGATCGATCTGGGATTACACAGCGAAAATGAGGCAGTGTCTTTGCAGAGCATTGCGGAGAGACAGGATATTTCCACAAGCTATCTTGAACAGCTCATGGCCATGCTTAAGAAAGCGGGTCTGGTAAAAAGCAGCAGAGGTGCTTATGGCGGTTACCAGCTTAGCAAGCCGGCAGATGAAATCTCAGTCGGTGAAGTCCTGCGTGTGCTGGAAGGCAGCCTGGAAGCAGCAGCCTGTCCTGGGATTGAGAATGACGGAACCTGCCACGGCAGTGATGTATGTGTGGCGAAGCTCGTCTGGAAAAGAATTAACGACAGCATTACCAATGCTGTGGATACCCTGATGCTTGGTCAGCTGATCGAAGAAAGCAGAAGAGTACATGAAGAAAAAACAGCAGGTCTGAACACAAAGGAATCTGTGTCGGACATACTTAAATAAAACAGGAGGACAAGAAAATGGGAAAAATGATTTATCTGGACAATGCAGCAACAACTAAAACAGCACCGGAGGTTGTCCAGGCAATGCTGCCATATTTTTCAGAATTTTATGGCAATCCATCCAGTATTTATGATTTTGCAGGCAAGAGCAAAGAAGCAGTGACAAAGGGAAGAGAGCAGATTGCTGAAGTTCTTGGTGCTAAGAAAGAAGAGATTTATTTCACAGCCGGCGGTTCTGAGTCTGATAACTGGGCTCTGAAAGCTACTTTTGAGGCATATAAAGCAAAAGGAAACCACATTATTACAACTAAGATCGAGCATCATGCAATTCTTCATACATGTGAATATCTGGAAAAACGCGGTGCAAAAATCACATATGTAGATGTAGACGAGAATGGTATTGTGAAACTGGATGAACTTGAGAAAGCCATCACACCTGAGACAATCCTGATCTCCGTAATGTTCGCAAACAATGAGATTGGTTCTATTCAGCCAATTAAAGAAATCGGACGTATTGCAAAAGAGCATGGTGTTCTTTTCCATACAGATGCTGTTCAGGCATTTGGTCAGGTTCCGATCAATGTAGATGAATGTAACATTGATATGTTGAGCTCCAGCGGACATAAGATCAACGGACCAAAAGGAATCGGTTTCCTTTATATCCGTAAAGGTGTAAAGATCCGCTCATTTGTACATGGTGGTGCACAGGAACGTAAACGTCGTGCAGGTACAGAAAATGTGCCGGGAATCGTTGGATACGGTGCAGCAGCAGCACGTGCGAATGCTTCAATGAAAGAACGTACAGAGAAAGAAATTGCTATCAGAGATCACCTGATCCACAGAATTGAGACAGAAATTCCTTACGTAAAAGTAAATGGTGATCGTGTAAAACGTCTTCCGAATAACGTAAATGTCAGCTTCCAGTTTGTAGAGGGTGAATCACTTCTGCTGATGCTTGACAATTACGGAATCTGTGCATCCAGCGGATCTGCCTGTACATCAGGATCTCTTGATCCATCTCATGTACTCCTGGCAATTGGCCTGCCGCATGAGATCGCACATGGTTCTCTGCGTATGACTCTCAGTGAAGAGACATCTATGGAAGATGTAGATTTCGTAGTAGACAAACTGAAAGAAATCGTAGCACACTTAAGAAGCATGTCTCCATTATATGAAGACTTCATGAAGAAGCAGAAATAATGTTAGAATATTTAACGAAAAAGTAATATGAATAATACCAAAAGTCAGGATAACAGGAGGAAATACAAATGGCTTACAGTGAGAAAGTAATGGATCATTTTCAGCATCCACGTAATGTTGGAGAAATAGAGAACGCAAGCGGTGTAGGTACAGTAGGAAACGCAAAATGCGGCGATATCATGAGAATTTTCCTTGATATCGATGATGAAACACATATCATCAAAGACTGTAAATTCAAAACATTCGGATGCGGCGCAGCAGTAGCAACAAGTAGTATGGCAACAGAGATGGTAATGGGAAAAACTATCGAAGAAGCTATGGAAGTTACAAATAAAGCAGTTATGGAAGCACTCGATGGACTTCCACCAGTAAAAGTTCATTGTTCTCTGCTTGCAGAGGAAGCAATCCATGCAGCTCTGTGGGACTATGCACAGAAGCATCACATTGAGATTAAAGGACTTAAGAAACCGAAGTCTGACATTCACGAAGGTGAGGAAGCAGAAGAGGAAGAATATTAATCATCGGGAACGAAGTGAACAGTAATTAATATTTTAAAAAATTGAATCTGTTTGTAATTTGAAATCGTTATATTATAAAGAAGGGGCGGATGATTCTCATCATCTGCCCTGTACTTTATATTTTAAAGATTTTTGTTACTGTTCATACGCTACTGTTTCATAAAATATGTTGCGTGATGAACAATGACTATTTTCTGCAGGAGGTAAAGATGACAGGACTTACGAATGAACAAGTGCAGGAGAGGATTGCAGAAGGAAAGGTTAATGCCAATGAAAACCCGAACACCAGGACATACAAGCAGATTATTTTGGAGAACACACTTACGTTTTTCAACTTTCTGAACCTTGTACTTCTGGTTATGGTGCTTTTTGTAAGGTCTTATAAGAACTCCATGTTTATGGGAATTATTCTGATCAATACTGTGATTGGTATTGTTCAGGAAATCAGGGCAAAGAAGACAATTGACAAGCTGGCGATCCTTACTGAAAGTAAGACAGTAGTCTTACGTGACGGCAAAAAGTGGAGTATTTCCACAGAGAAGCTGGTGCTGGATGATCTCATCTTTCTGAAAACAGGAGATCAGGTTCCGGCAGATGCGAAAGTGTTGGAAGGAACTGTAGAAGTGAATGAATCTCTGCTGACAGGCGAATCAGATAACCTGTCCAAGAATCCGGGGGATGAGCTTTTTTCCGGCAGTTTCGTGACATCGGGTGAAGCCTGTTGTCAGGTGATTCATGTTGGAAAAGATAATTATGCTTCTCAGATCACCAGTGAGGCGAAAGAGTTTAAACGCCACAATTCAGAACTTCGCAATTCTCTGAATGCGATTCTGAAAGTAATCAGTATCATTATTGTACCGCTTGGAGCAATGTTGTTTTATAAACAATATTATGTTGTAGGCGATACGTTAAAGGATTCAGTAGTAAACATGGTTGCTGCAGTTCTGGGCATGATCCCTGAGGGACTGGTACTTCTGACAAGTGTGGCATTAACCCTTGGATCTATGGTACTGGCAACCAAGAAGACACTGGTGCAGGAACTATATTGTATTGAGACTCTGGCAAGGGTTGACACGCTCTGTCTGGACAAAACAGGTACGATCACAGAAGGAACTATGAAAGTGGAAGATGTGCAGTTGTACGAAAAAGGACAGGTTACTGAGCAGAAAGCAATCAGCATATCAGCGGAGAATGATTCAACTGACGCAGAGATAGCAGAAGAATCTGTACAGGCGGAAGATGTAGAGACAATGAATTCCGAGACAAAAACTCAGGAAGCAGCTGAAGCATCAGAGGCATATAAACAGAAACTTCAGGAAATTGACCACATTATGGGAAATCTTATGTCAGTTCTGCATGATCAGAATGCAACAGCCGATGCGTTGAGAGATAGATTTCCTGCCAAATCTGATCTGAAACTGGTTCATGCTATCCCGTTTTCTTCAGATAGAAAATACAGTGGTGCTGTATTTGAGGGCAGGGGAACTTACCTGATGGGCGCTGCACAATTTCTCTTTCCGGAAGGAAATGAGGAACTTCTGGCACATTGTGGCACCTATGCAAAAGATGGATTCCGTATTCTGGTTCTGGCACACAGCGAACAGGAAGCAGAAAGTACAGACCGACCGTCGGGTCTGGAACCGATCGGTCTGTTCCTTATTACAGATGTGATTCGTGCGGAAGCACCGGATACGCTGGCATTCTTTGAAAGCCAGGGTGTTGATCTGAAAGTTATTTCCGGAGATGACCCTGTGACAGTTTCTGCAATTGCAAAGAAGGCAGGGTTGAAGAATGCAGATCATTATATTGACGCCACAACTATCACAACACCGGAGGAAATGCAGCGCGCAGTAGCTGAATGCAGTGTATTTGGACGAGTGACTCCACAGCAGAAGAAACAGATGGTACAGGCACTTCAGGCTCAGAAGCATACAGTTGCCATGACCGGTGACGGCGTAAATGATGTACTTGCACTGAAAGAGGCAGACTGCAGTATTGCCATGGCGGCAGGAAGCGATGCGGCTAAGAATATAGCCAATGTAGTACTGCTTGATTCTAATTTTGGAGCAATGCCTCACATTGTGAATCAGGGGCGCCGTGTAGTAAACAATATTCGAAGTGCAGCATCCATGTTTCTGATTAAAACAATTTTCTCTGTTCTTCTGGCGCTGATTACCATCTTTTTTGGAGACGCCTATCCATTTGAGCCAATCCAGATGTCACTGATCAGTGCATGTGCAGTGGGAATTCCGACATTTCTTTTGACACAGGAGAATAACTACAATAAGATTGATCATACATTCCTGAGACATGTATTTATGAATGCATTTCCGGCAGCAGTGACTATTACAGGATGTGTATTTACCATTATGCTGGTATGCCAGAATGTGTATCATTCTAATGTTATGCTGAATACAGCCTGTGTGCTGGTTACAGGATGGAATTACATGTCTGCGCTGCGTACGGTATATTCACCGCTGAACACATACAGAAAGATTATCATTTATGGAATGCAGTTTGCGTTTTTTATAAGTGCGGTTGTGCTGCAGAATCTGCTGACGCTTGGATCCCTGGAATTTGGAATGATCATACTTGTATTTGTATTGATGACATTTTCACCGATTCTTATTGAGACCATCACAGAATGGATCCGCCGGATTTATGAGAAGTCTCTGGATAAGGAAGATGAGGAAAAAGGATTTTTCGCAAGATTTCTGGAGAAGGTACAGAAGTAGATCACTTTCTCAAAAATCTTGAAAAATTATCAGGGATATAGTTTCTGAAAGAAGATATTACAAAATATATAGAACCAATAAATAAGGACAATCTGTGAAAAAAACAGATTGTCCTTATTTTGAAATTATGAAGTTTTTGGTTATGTTATTCTTATTTCTTTCTGCAGAGCCAGAAGCATCCGAATGCAGGAATCATAACACCTTTTGCCTCCATCTGATGTTCTGTGATGAGGTCTGTATAGATACCGTCATCTTCATTGATCCATGCTACTTTGTCCTGGTCACTGAAGTTATAGATACCGATAAACTTTTCTTCATCATTCTCACGCACAAGGGCAAGAATAGAGGAATCCCAGGTATCAATCGTGCGAAGAGATGCAGTTGTATCAAAGACGCTGTGAGCACTTCTGATATGTTCCAGATGATCCAGTGCATGGAAAAGTTTTCCCTGTACAGTATCTGCGATATTTCTGTTCGGAGCAAGAGACCAGTTAAACTCTCCTCTGTGGAGATAACGGGAATCAGCTGCCTTGTTCGGGTCATTTTTGTAAGAGTAGTCATTTACCTGACCGATCTCGTCACCGCTGTAGATAACAGGGATACCGGACTGGGAAAGCATAAATGCATGAAGTGTGATATCATAACGTACACTTCTGTCCACGCCTTCTGCATTTCCCTCAAATCCGTATTTCTCAATACCGCAGAGAGAAGCAGTAGTACCGCAGAGTCTTGCATCACCCAGACGAGGATCATCATTGTAAAGCTCGCCGCGGCCAAAAGTATCCGGATATTTACCTGTGAAGAAATCATTCAGGAATTTCTTATGAGGAACCTCTTCGATAGAGAAGTTCTGAAGGAAGTCGTAATCTAATCCCCAGCCGATATCATCATGGCAGCGCAGGTAATTCTGGAATACATATTCTGTAGGAAGTGATCCGAGGATATCCAGCTGTCTGCGGAGAAGAGATACGTCCTTTGTTGCGACTGTATGCCAGGTGCTTGCCATAGTAGTAACATTGTACAGAATATGACACTCAGGTTTCTCAAGTGTACCGAAGTACGGAACAACTTTCTCAGGAGCCATAACAACTTCGCCGAGAAGCAGAACACCCGGGCATACGATTTCGCAGATCATACGCATCATACGTACAATAGTGTGAACCTGAGGCAGGTTACGGCAGTTGGTGCCAAGCTGTTTCCAGATATATGGGACAGCATCCAGACGTACGATATCAACACCCTGATTGGCAAGATAGAGCATGTTGTAGACCATTTCATTAAATACAACCGGATTTCTGTAATTTAAATCCCACTGGTATGGATAGAATGTAGTCATAACATGTTTGTGAACATCGTCTAACCATGTGAAGTTTCCTGGTGCGGTAGTCGGGAATACCTGAGGACAGGTCTGCTCATAGAGTGCCGGAACATCATAGGAATCAAAGAAGAAATAGCGATCCTGATATTCTTTTTCACCTGCGCGTGCACGTTTTGCCCATTCATGTTCTTCGGATGTATGGTTCATAACGAAGTCAAGACAGATGTTGATGCCACGCTCGTGGCATTTAGCAGTTAATTCTGAAAAATCTTCCATTGTACCAAGCTCAGGCTGAACAGTACGGAAATCAGCAACTGCATAACCGCCGTCGCTCTTTCCCTCTGGTGATGCGAGCAGAGGCATCAGGTGAAGATAGTTGACATTGCATTCCTGAACATAGTCTAGTTTCTCTTCCAGACCCTTTAATGTATGTGCAAAGTTATTTACATACATCATCATGCCAAGCAGATCGTTACGTTTGTACCAATTCGGATCGGATTCACGCTTTCTGTCGGATTCTTTTAATGCTGCGTTTCTGTTATTATAAAAAGCTTCCATATTAGATGTCAGATCATTCAGGAATGTCATAACATCATCACGGTCCTGATATAATTCACAGTACAGCCATTTCAGTTCATCGTAATGCTTCTGAAAACGTTCATTATATATAGTAAGATCAGCAGGGACTTCAAGTTTAGCCGGTTCCACCTTAGAAGTTTCTACTTTGACCGGTTCCACTTTGGAAGTTTCAACCTTGACCGGCTCCACTTTAGAAGTCTCCACTTTGACCGGTTCCACTTTAGAAGTTTCTACTTTAATTGGTTCAACCTTAGAAGTCTCCACTTTAACTGGTTCAACCTTGGAAGTCTCAACCTTGACTGGTTCCACTTTGGAAGTTTCTACTTTGACTGGTTCTACTTTGGAAGTTTCAACTTTAACAGGTTCTGTTTTGGAAGTAGTTACCTTTAAAACTTCTGTTTCCTGTTTTTTGACTGTTGATGAAGCTCGCTTCTTCTGGAGTCTTTTTTTTGCCATAATATTCCTCCCTGGTTTATAAATAAGTATTGTGTTACTGAGAATGAAGTGACAGTAACATATTTGTAAAACATTATAGTACATGGGTGACCATATAGGCAAGTCCCATACCTTTTTATAAAACAAAATTTATAAAGAAATGAAATCTGGTTTGTGATCTTTAAATACGGTATAATACCGGAAACCACAGTCTTCAAGCACAGCAGCTGCTTTGTCAAAAGCATAAGCTACTTTGTCAGGGGTATGTGCATCTGCACCGATTGTAATAATCTCGCCGCCAAGTTCCCTGTAACGTTTTATGACTGCAGTACATGGATTCGGTTCGCCGAGTCCATAGTGATATCCGCCTGTATTAAGTTCAATTCCCTTTCCCATGGAAATCAGTTTCTTAAGAATCTCATCCAGAATATCTTTATACCGCCCATAAGAATATTCACGGTTCTTATTCGGACCGTAGCGTACAACATAGTCAATATGTCCATATACGTCAAAGCCGTCATAAACAGAGATATTCTCAAGAATGGATTCGAAATATTCCATATAACATAAGAATTCTTTGCGCCCCTCAAAGAATTCCGGATAATAAGGATCATATCCGTGAACAAGATGAGAAGAGCCGATGGCAAAGTCGAAAGGTGTCTGTGCAAGCAGAGAATCAAAATATTCTCCCAGATGCATCTGCAGTCCAAGTTCGATCCCGAAGCGTAGCTGAATCTTATCCTTATACGTATCTGAAAGTTCTTCGAATCTCTTCTGATAGGAAGAGATATCCAGAGAAAAATCCAGCCCGTCAGGGGTGACCGGATAATCCGGGTCCAGATGCTCTGTAAAAGTAATTCCCTGTAAGCCAAGCTCAACTGCTCGCTGGATCATAGATTCCATAGGGGTATCCGAATCGGCAGAAAAAGAAGAATGCATATGGCAGTCCCATAATATCTGTCTGTTCATAATTTCAGTCCTTTCATAAAATGTGTATAATTTGTATAAATGTCCTATAAACAGGACATACTTAAATCCGAAATCCCGTAAAACAACAGGATGTGAGCAGTAACGTTGATATTCACGGTGCACTGCATACCCAGTATATCATAGAATTTACAATTTTTACTTAATTTTTATTTGTTTTTTAGAAAATGGTCTTGAATTTTTGTTTAGAATTATGTACAATACATTACAGGTTGATGATTCTTTAACAAACAAAAGGATTACCATAATTAACCACTTAATTCATAGGAGGAATTTTATCATGGCAGTAAAAGTTGCAATCAATGGTTTTGGACGTATTGGACGTCTTGCATTCCGTCAGATGTTTGGAGCAGAAGGATTTGAAATCGTAGCAATCAACGATTTAACATCTCCTAAAATGCTTGCTCACTTATTAAAATATGACTCAACACAGGGAAAATATGCTCTTGCAGACACAGTAACAGCAGGAGAAGATTCCATCACAGTTGACGGAAAAGAAATCAAAATTTACGCAAAAGCTAACGCTGCTGAACTTCCATGGGGAGAAATCGGTGTAGACGTAGTTCTTGAGTGTACAGGATTCTATACATCCAAAGACAAAGCTCAGGCTCATATCGATGCAGGTGCTAAACACGTTATCATTTCCGCTCCGGCTGGAAACGACCTTAAGACAATCGTTTACAATGTAAACCATGAAACTCTTACAAAAGAAGACCACATCATCTCTGCAGCTTCTTGTACAACAAACTGCTTAGCTCCAATGGCTAAAGCATTAAATGACCTTGCTGCAATCAAATCCGGTATCATGTGCACAATCCACGCTTACACAGGCGATCAGATGACACTTGACGGACCACAGAGAAAAGGTGACTTAAGAAGATCCCGTGCAGCTGCAGTTAACATCGTTCCTAACAGCACAGGTGCTGCTAAAGCTATCGGTCTTGTTATCCCAGAACTGAACGGCAAATTAATCGGATCTGCTCAGCGTGTTCCTACCCCAACAGGTTCTACAACAATCTTAACAGCAGTTGTCGAAGGAAACGTAACAAAAGAACAGATCAACGCAGCTATGAAAGCAGCTTCTAACGAATCCTTCGGATACAACGAAGATGAAATCGTATCCAGCGATATCGTTGGTATGAGATTTGGTTCTCTGTTTGATGCTACTCAGACAATGGTTCTTCCACTTGAGAATGGCACAACAGAAGTACAGGTAGTTTCCTGGTATGACAACGAGAACTCCTACACAAGCCAGATGGTTCGTACAATCAAACATTTTGGTAAACTGCTGAACGCTTAATTTTCAGTAAGTGTAGAAGAATAGACTCCAACGAAGGGTCCGGTCTGATATGGACCGGACCTTTTTCGCGTTGTCTGGGCAACCTTCATAATTTGCTGATGGCAGGTTATGGGGCTGTATGGAAATCATATGTTACTGTCCACAAATATACAGTAACATTCAAAGAATATTATTAAGGAGGCACCACAAATGCTGAACAAAAAATCTGTTGATGATATCAATGTAAAAGGCAAAAAAGTTCTTGTAAGATGTGACTTCAATGTTCCGCTTCAGGATGGAAAAATTACAGATGAGAACCGTCTGGTAGCAGCTCTTCCTACAATCAAGAAGCTGATCGCTGACGGTGGAAAAATTATTCTCTGCTCTCACCTTGGAAAACCGAAGGGAGAACCGAAACCGGAATTATCTCTTGCGCCGGTTGCTAAACGCCTTACCGAATTATTAGGACAGGAAGTTAAATTTGCAGCAGATCCGGAAGTAGTTGGACCAAACGCAAAAGCAGCAGTAGCTGAGATGAAAGACGGAGACGTTATCTTACTTGAGAACACACGTTATCGTGCAGAAGAAACAAAGAACGGAGACGAATTCAGCAAAGAACTTGCTTCTCTCTGCGATGTATTTGTAAACGATGCATTCGGTACAGCACACAGAGCACACTGCTCTAACGTTGGTGTAACTAAATATGTTGATACAGCAGTTGTTGGTTACTTAATGCAGAAGGAAATTGACTTCCTCGGAAATGCAGTTAATAATCCTGAGAGACCATTCGTTGCTATCCTTGGCGGAGCTAAGGTTTCCAGCAAGATTTCTGTAATCAATAACCTTCTTGATAAAGTTGATACTCTTATCATTGGTGGTGGTATGTCTTATACATTCTCCAAAGCTATGGGCGGACATATCGGAAGATCCCTTTGCGAGGATGATTATCTTCAGTATGCATTAGATATGATGAAGAAAGCAGAAGAAAAAGGTGTAAAACTTCTTCTTCCTGTAGATAACAGAATCGGTGATGATTTCTCTAATGATTGCAATATCCAGGTTGTTAAACGTGGTGAGATTCCGGACGGATGGGAAGGAATGGACATCGGACCTGAAACAGAGAAACTTTTCTGCGATGCAGTAAAAGATGCCAAGACAGTTGTTTGGAACGGACCGATGGGCTGCTTCGAAATGCCAAACTTCGCTCATGGTACAGAGGCTGTTGCCAAAGCACTTGCCGAAACAGATGCTACAACTATTATCGGTGGTGGTGATTCTGCAGCAGCAGTTAACATCCTTGGCTATGGTGACAAGATGACACACATCTCCACAGGTGGCGGTGCATCTCTGGAATTCCTGGAAGGAAAAGAACTCCCGGGTGTTGCAGCAGCAAATGATAAATAGGCATTGAACACTTAATAAGGTCAAGCCGTAGGCGCAGACCGAATTTAGTGTGAAAGCCCACCTATCTACTTAATGAAAGTGAGCCGTAGGTGAAGCTTGAATTTAGTAGATATGGTGTTACCATATAAATATACGTCCTACAGGGACACTAAGGAGATAGACACATTATGGCAAGAAAGAAAATTATCGCTGGTAACTGGAAAATGAACATGACACCAAGCGAAGCCGTTAAATTAGTAGAAACATTAAAACCATTAGTAGTAAATGACGAAGTAGACGTAGTATTCTGCGTACCAGCAATCGACATCATTCCAGTTGTAGAAGCTGCTAAAGGAACAAATATCCAGGTTGGTGCTGAGAACATGTACTTCGAAGAGAAAGGTGCATACACAGGAGAAATCTCCCCTGCAATGCTCGTAGATGCTGGGGTTAAATATGTTGTTCTCGGACATTCTGAAAGAAGAGAATACTTTGGAGAAACAAACGAAGACGTTAACAAGAAAATCCTCAAAGCTTTCGAACATGGAATTACACCAATCATGTGCTGTGGCGAAACTCTTACTCAGAGAGAACAGGGCGTGACAATGGATTTCATCCGTCAGCAGGTTAAAGTTGGATTCCAGGGTGTTACAGCAGATCAGGCTAAAACAGCAGTTATCGCTTACGAACCAATCTGGGCAATCGGAACAGGCAAAACAGCTACAACTGAGCAGGCTCAGGAAGTATGCGCCGGTATCCGTGCATGCATCGCTGAAATTTATGATGAAGCAACAGCAGAAGCAATCCGTATTCAGTATGGCGGATCCGTAAATCCTGCAACAGCTCCTGACTTATTCGTTCAGAACGATATTGATGGCGGTCTTGTAGGTGGCGCTTCTCTGAAAGCAGATTTCGGAAAGATCGTAAACTACAAATAAAATAGGAATTTAAAACAGATTATAAATAGATAATCGTTGTGTCCAGACAGAATACGTCCTGTCAGCCAAAGCTGACAGGGCGTTTATTATATTAGATATTACAAAAAATAAAAGAACCGTTTCTAAAAACGGTCCTCTTTGTCTGGTGTATAATAATATTATAAAATATATCTTTAGTGTTTTTTAAATATGTTCTTTTGTACTTCTGGAAAATTATCTTTCGTGTTTTATATTTCTTTGTCTGTGAGTTCTTTGTCTGTTTGTTCTTTTGAAATTCGAATATTTAATTCTTTAGTAGTTTATTGTTTCTCTTTAGTATGTATAAACTATAACATATTTTTCTACATCCGTCTACAGGATTCAACAAGAATCTGCTTAAAATATTTCGACAGAATCTTCATAATTTCGACACTGGAAGGGAAAATATACGAAAAAATCTGGTATATTTAACGTTGATTTTACAGAAAAAAGATAGTGGAGAAACATAAACATGCTAACATAATCACAATTTGGATTTGACACTAATTGAATTATGGAATTAATATCTGAATAGTTATATAACAAAACTTTTGGTCAGATGCAGAAATGGAGGGAATAAATATAAAGAAAAAAATTGAAGAGATAAGGAATGAAATGAATAAGGATCAGTATTATCTTTATTGCCAATATGTAATGGGAATACTGACTGTAAAAATAAAAATAATTGGAGAACAGCTGGAACATAAATACAATCGGGAGGTTATCCAGAATGTCTCACAGAGGATAAAGACACCGGAGAGTATTTATGCAAAGATGATTCGAAAGGGGTTAAAACCGGATTTTTCGGTGGCAGAAGAAAAATTAAATGATTTAATTGGAATCAGGATAGTCTGTCTTTTTGTTGATGATGTATATGAAATTGCAGAAATGTTAAAGAATCAGAAAGACCTTACGCTGATTAAAGAGAAAGACTATATTGCTAAGCCAAAGAAGAGCGGTTATATGAGTCTGCATCTGATTATGAAAGTTCCTGTATGTATTGATAATAAGATAGAAACAAAAACAGTAGAAATACAAATCCGTACAACAGGTATGGATTTCTGGTCCGTTCTTGAGTACCAGCTTCTTTATAAAAAGAATGTAAAAGGTGCTGATAAAATCGGAAAAGAATTAAAGGGTTACTCTGATGAGATTGCATCTCTGGATCGAAAAATGCTGAAATTGAGAAACAGAATTGAGGCTATCTGATTGCATGAACCGACTTTCGCTGTTATAATGAAGAAAGTATGCAAACAGAAAGCAGGTTAGTATTACATGGAAGAAAAAAATAAAAAGTGCATTGTATCAAAGAAATGCGGAAGCTGTCAGTATCAGGGCATTCCTTATAAAGAGCAGCTTGCTGCCAAACAAAAAAAGATGAGCAAACTTCTTAAGAAGTTTGGAAGTGTGAAACCGATCATTGGAATGGAAAATCCTCTTTATTATAGGAATAAAGTGCATGCAGTGTTTGACAGGGACAGAAAAGGCAATATAATCTGTGGAACATATGAAGCTAAAACTCATAAAGTAGTTCCTGTAGAAGAATGCATGATCGAAGATAAGATCAGTCAGGAAATTATCCGCACGATTCGTGATATGCTGAAATCTTTTAAAATAAAAACTTATGATGAAGACACAGGATACGGGCTTTTGCGTCACGTTCTTGTAAGGAGGGGATTTTCTACAAATGAGATCATGGTTGTCCTTGTTGTAGGATCGCCGGTTTTTCCTTCTAAAAATAATTTTGTAAAAGCATTACGAAAGAAATATCCACAGATTACAACAGTAGTGCTGAATGTTAATGACAAGAAAACAAGTATGGTGTTGGGAGAACGGGATATTGTTATTTATGGAAAAGGATTTATCCGTGACACACTTTGTGGCTGTTCTTTCCGTATTTCTCCGCAGTCTTTCTATCAGGTAAACCCTGTACAGACAGAAATTCTGTACAGGATAGCAATCGAATATGCCAGCCTGGGCAGAAAAGAAACAGTGATCGATGCTTATTGCGGGATAGGAACTATAGGACTGGTAGCTGCAAAGAAGGCAAAGAATGTCATAGGTGTTGAATTAAATCCGAATGCAGTTCACGATGCAAAAATCAATGCAAGAGAAAATAAGATCACAAATGCACATTTCTATCAGGGAGATGCCGGAGAATTTATGGAAGCAATGGCAGAGAACGGAGAGAAAGCAGATGTGGTATTTATGGATCCGCCCCGTACAGGCAGTGATAAAAAGTTCATGTCCTCAGTGATCAAACTGGGACCATCCAGAATCGTATATATATCCTGTGGTCCGGAGACTCTTGCTAGAGATCTGGAATATCTCACGAAACACGGCTATGAGGTAAGAAAAATACAGCCTGTAGATATGTTCAGTTTCACAGATCATTGCGAAAATGTCTGTCTTCTGACAAAGAGATTCCAGAAGCAGAACATAAAATAACAGGAAAAGGGAAGTTTTTATGGAAATAAGAAAAGCATCACTGCAGGATCTTGACCAGATTATGCAGATTTACGAGAATGCAAAAGCATTTATGCGTGCAAATGGCAATAAAGAACAGTGGGGAGACAGTTATCCGTCAAGAGAACTTATAGAACATGATCTTGATGATATGTATCTGTGTATGTCAGAGGGACAAATAGCGTGTGTTTTTTATTATGTAAAAGGTGAAGATGAAGATTACAGACAAATCAATGGTAAATGGCTGAATGAAGAACCTTACGGAGTCGTTCACAGAGTAGCATCAACAGGAATTATCAAAGGTGCTGCTGCTTATTGTCTTGACTGGGCATATTCTCAGATATCGAATCTGCGCATGGACACTTATAAAGATAATATTCCTATGCAGAAACTGTTAGAAAAATGCGGCTTTAAGTACTGCGGCTCTTTTGAACGTCTGGGTACGGATAAATGGATGGCATATCATAAAGATTAAAAAAATAAAAAGAAGATATAAGATAACATATAAGCAAAAAGACCAGGATCATACCAGAATGTGATATGATGCCGGTCTTTTGTTATGTTACAGGAAATTTCTCTGTAATATCCAATGACATAACAGAAACTTCCTGTCAGTATTTTATGGAATTGCTATAATATGAAAAACAGCTTACATATTTTCAACGATCTGACGTGCAACATAAACACCGCTTGCAGAGGCATGTGACAGGGAATGAGTTACACCGCTTCCGTCGCCGATGATGTACAGTCCTTTATATCTGCTCTCCAGGTTTTCGTTAATTTCAACTTCCATGTTATAGAACTTAACCTCTACACCATAGAGAAGAGTGTCATCATTTGCTGTACCAGGAGCGATTTTGTCCAGTGCATAGATCATTTCAATGATTCCATCAAGGATACGTTTTGGCAGAACAAGGCTCAGGTCACCAGGAGTAGCTGCCAGTGTCGGACGGACCATACCTTCTTCAATACGTGCAACAGTACTTCTTCTTCCACGTACCAGATCACCGAAACGCTGAACAATAACACCGCCGCCGAGCATATTGGAAAGACGTGCGATACTTTCGCCATATCCGTTGCTGTCTTTGAATGGTTCGGAGAAATGTTTTGCTACCAGAAGGGCGAAGTTTGTATTCTCTGTCTGCTTGGAAGGATCCTCATAGCTGTGTCCGTTGGCAGTGACAATACCATTTGTATTTTCGTTTACAACGATTCCATAAGGATTCATACAGAAAGTACGAACATTATCCTCGAATTTCTCTGTTCGGTAAACAATCTTGCTTTCATAAAGCTCATCAGTCAGATGAGAAAAGATAACAGCAGGAAGCTCTACACGTACTCCAAGATCCACACGATTGGATTTAGTAGGGATATCAAGTTCCTTACAGACTTCTTCCATCCATTTACTTCCGCTTCGGCCTACGGAAACAATACATTTATTGCAGTCTGTTGTTCCGTCTTTTGTGATGATGCGGTAGCCTCCATCCAGAAGTTCCAGATGTTCTACAGGGGTATTAAAGAAGAAATCAACATGTTCTTTTAATTTATCATAGAGATTTTCCAGAACTACATAGTTGATATCTGTTCCAAGATGACGTACAGAAGCATCCAGAAGCTTTAATTTGTTCTGCATACAGAGTTTTTTAAATTTGGTTCCTGCAGTAGAATACATCTTTGTATCCTGGCCGCCGTAGGCAACATTAATCTCATCTACGTAGCGCATCAGATCAAGTGCTTCTTTTTTACCGATATGCTCGTAGAGAGTTCCGCCAAAATCATTGGTGATATTATATTTACCATCAGAAAAAGCACCTGCACCGCCGAAGCCGCTCATAATTGCACAGGTCTTACATTTGATACAGGTTTTTACTTTATTTCCATCAATCGGACAGTGTCTCTTGCTCAGAGGATTCCCTGATTCAAAAACTGCGATTTTAAGGTCCTTATTCTGCTTCATCAGTTCATAGGCAGAAAAGATACCGCCAGGTCCTGCGCCGATGATCACTACATCATATTTCATATGTGTTATTTATCCTTTCAAATGAGTATTTTGCTGAGTTTGGATACGTTTGGTGTATCCGGTCGCTCTTTGAAAAGTATAACACAAATGGGTAAAAAAATCCCTTGTTTTTACAAATAAACTTATAGGTATGATTTATAAATGTTGCTGTTCACTCCGTGCCAGTAACACGTTTTGCGATGCACAGAATTTATGCTAATCGCATAAATTTGCGCAGTAGCTTAAAAATAGCAACATATAAATTCTGTGTTGTGTATTGCCTGGAGTTTGAGAGTAATATATATAAGAAATGACATAGAAATGTCTATATCAGACAGAATAGTGCAGAATGTTCTATACACGAACAAAATACCACACGTGAAGAATAATGCTTATTTTTTCTGTGGCACAGGATTGTCAGGAATATGCTCTACGATATCTCCGAAATCACAGTTGAGGATAGAACATAGAATATCCAGACTGAAGATCTCTACATTTTTATTGTGGCGGAGTTTGTCAAGAAAAGAAGTGCTTATGCCATAATGTGTATATAAGTCATACTGAGTGATTCCGCGTTCTTTCATTGTTGTCCATAATTTGTCGTAACTTATCATTTGTAATAACCGTCCATTTTGTTCTTGATTACATTCTATTATCAAGGTAAAATGAATCTTATAACAGTGTCTTTATAACGACACTATAAGAGGGAAAGTGATAAAATGAAGACGATCAGAAAGATTATGGCAGGAATCGGGATAGCACTGATATGTGCAGCGATGTATTACTGCTTTGTGTGCGGTGCGCCCAGCCAGGGAAATGGACGTACATTTTATATGGTATTAACGGGAATATTCTGTGCTTCAGCAGGAGTTGCAGTCATGGGAATGATATGGTATGTGGGGTGGCTCCACAGAAAGAATACAGAGCTTGAAAACATGGTAGATACTTTGCTGAAAAATGCAGACGAACTTGACAAATAGCCGATTCTGCCCTAGTATAAAAACCAACGAACAAGAAAGGGGAATCCTGCAAAATGAGTGAAAAAGTCATCAAAGCCGCACTGTTAGGATTAGGAACAGTAGGAACAGGTGTATATAAAGTACTGAAGAATCAGGAAGAAGAAATGACGGCCAAGATCGGCTGTAAAGTTGAGATTAAGAAAATCCTTGTCAGAAATATTGAGAAAGCAGCAGCTAAACTGGAAGATGCGTCTGTTCTGACCAGTCAGTGGGATGAAATCGTAAATGATCCGGAGATCGAGATCGTGATTGAGCTGATCGGTGGAATCAATCCGGCCAGAGAGTACATACTTTCTGCATTAAAGGCTGGCAAGCATGTAGTATCTGCAAATAAAGATCTGATCGCAGTACATGGACATGAGCTTCTGGAAGCGGCACATGAGAATAAAGTAGATTTTCTGTTTGAGGCAGCAGTGGCAGGCGGAATCCCGATCATCAGACCGCTGAAACAGTGTCTTGCCGGAAATCATATGACAGAAGTAATGGGTATCGTAAACGGAACCACAAACTTTATTCTGACCAAGATGACTCAGGAAGGTATGGAGTTTAAGGATGCCCTGGCACTTGCCACAGAGCTTGGGTATGCAGAAGCTGACCCGACCGCAGATATTGAGGGTCTGGATGCAGGACGTAAAGTAGCGATCCTTGCATCTGTAGCTTTTAATTCCCGTGTAGTATTTAATGACGTATATACAGAAGGAATTGCCAAGATCACATCAAAGGATATCAACTATGCGAAAGAGATGGGACGTGATATCAAGCTTCTGGGTGTTGCCAGAAACGAAGAGGACGGAATCGAAGCTTATGTATGCCCGATGCTGATTCCGAGTTCTCATCCGCTTGCAACTGTAAATGATTCCTACAATGCAGTATTTGTCCATGGAGATGCTGTAGAGGATGCCATGTTCTTCGGAAGAGGTGCGGGAGAACTTCCGACAGCCAGTGCGGTAGTAGGTGATGTATTTGATATCGTAAGAAATATTCTGATTGGATGCTGCGGCAGAATTGGATGTACCTGTTATAAGAATATTCCGGTTAAGAAAATGGAAGATACATATAATCGCTATTTTGTCCGTCTCAAAGTTGAAGACCGCTGCGGCGTACTGGCTGAAATGACTGCTATTTTTGCCAAGTATCAGGTGAGTGTGGCTCAGATCATCCAGAAAGATACAAAGGTAGAGGGATGCGCAGAAGTAGTTGTGATCACTGAGAGTGTAAGAGAGGGTGATTTCAGAACTGCTATCGAAGAACTTCGTAACAGAGATTCCGTAAGAAAAATCTCCACCATCATCCGTGTATATGGAAAATAAATTCAAGAATAACTAAAAAAGAATTGAAAAATCCTGAAATTTTGATACTATATAAAAAGGGCACAAACAGCATATAGTGCTGAAATATGTGCATCTGTGTATAAAACAATTACAGTTACTGTATGCATAAACAGCAATGTTGCTGCAGACAGTAATCACTAATGAAACACATATAAAAGGAGAACATTATGAGCAAAAAACCAACCGTATTAATGATTCTTGATGGATATGGTCTGAACGACAAAAAAGAAGGAAATGCTGTATACATGGCTAAGACTCCTGTAATGGATAAGTTGATGGCAGAATATCCTTTTGTAAAAGGTAATGCAAGCGGACTGGCAGTAGGTCTTCCTGACGGACAGATGGGTAACTCCGAAGTAGGTCATATGAACATGGGTGCAGGTCGTATCGTATATCAGGAACTTACCAGAATCACAAAAGAGATCCAGGACGGAGATTTCTTCAAGAACGAAGCACTTCTTGCAGCAATGAAAAATGCAAAAGAAAACAATTCTGCAGTACACTTTATGGGACTCCTTTCTGATGGCGGTGTACACAGCCATAATACACATCTCTATGGACTGCTTGAGATGGCTAAGAGAGAAGGCGTTGAGAAAGTTTATGTACATTGTTTCCTCGATGGACGTGATACACCTCCTGCATCAGGAAAAGAATTCGTAGAAGCTCTGGAAGCAGAAATGAAGAAGATCGGTGTAGGTGAAGTTGCCACAGTTTCCGGACGTTACTATGCAATGGACCGTGATAACCGCTGGGATCGTGTAGAGCTTGCATACAACGCTCTTACATCCGGAGAAGGCGTAAAAGGAACAGACGCTGTAGCTGCAGTACAGGCTTCCTATGACAATGATAAGACAGATGAGTTTGTTCTTCCTACAGTAATTGAGAAAGACGGACAGCCGACAGGTGTTGTATCTGACAATGACTCTGTTGTATTCTTTAACTTCCGTCCTGACCGTGCACGTGAGATCACAAGAGCATTCTGTGATGATGATTTCCAGGGATTTGAAAGAAAAGCAAGACCGCATGTTACATTCGTATGCTTTACAGAATATGATGATACCATCCAGAACAAACTGGTTGCATTCCACAAAGTTCAGCTTCAGAATACATTCGGCGAGTACCTTGCAGCTCACAACATGACTCAGGCACGTATCGCAGAGACAGAGAAATACGCACATGTTACATTCTTCTTCAATGGTGGTGTAGAGGAGCCCAACAAAGGCGAGGACAGAATCCTTGTAAAATCTCCGAAGGTTGCAACTTATGACCTTCAGCCAGAAATGAGTGCACCGCAGGTTTGCGAGAAACTCGTTGACGCGATCAAATCCGATAAATACGATGTGATCGTTATCAACTTCGCTAACCCGGATATGGTTGGACATACAGGCGTACAGGAAGCTGCAGTTAAGGCTGTAGAGACTGTAGATGAATGTGTAGGCAAGGCAGTAGAAGCTCTGAAAGAAGTAGACGGACAGATGTTTATCTGCGCTGACCACGGAAATGCAGAGCAGCTCATCGATTATGAGACAGGTGCTCCGTGGACTGCACATACAACAAATCCTGTACCATTTATCCTTGTAAACGCAGACCCGAAATACACACTGCGTGAGAACGGATGCCTTGCAGATATCGTTCCTACACTCATCCAGCTTATGGGAATGGAACAGCCTGCAGAAATGACAGGAAAATCTCTTCTTGTAGAGAAATAATTCTTCGTGATAATCACGAAAAAGACCTCCGGTTTACCGGGGGTCTTTTTGTGATTATGTAGAAAATTGCAGAATTGAAAAACACATCTTGAAATGGAAAATATTTTCAACTATAATCGCTCTGATATCTGATGAAAATGGGATATTAAGTCAGGGATAAAATTATTTCGGGAGCCCTGACCTGTTACAAAAATAATATTGAGAAAGGATTTTAGGGGGTAGCGGAATGCAGACAGACATGACAGTTGGGAAACCAATGAAGATGATACTAGATTTTACCATACCTGTATTTATAGGTAATGTATTCCAGCAGTTTTACAATATGGCAGATGCCATAATTGTGGGAAAATTCGTAGGAACTAAAGGACTGGCAGCAGTAGGTTCCACAGGAACTATCATGTTTCTGATCATCGGTTTTCTTACAGGGCTTACAGCCGGATTTACGGTTCTCACATCACAGAAATTCGGCGCAGGTAAAATGGATGAGATGCGCCAGTCAGTGGGAAATGCGGCAATATTGTCGATTATTATTTCGATGATCATGACAGCAGTAAGTATGGTGGGAATGAGAGCTTTATTGACATTAATGCATACACCGGAGGATATCTTTAATGATGCATATACTTATATTATGATCATCTGCGGAGGAATATTTGCCCAGGTATTATACAATATTCTGGCAAGTATCCTGAGAGCACTTGGAAACAGCAAGACACCGTTATATTTCCTGATTCTTGCAGCACTTCTGAATGTTGCACTTGACCTGATATTTATCATTGCTTTTCATATGGGCGTGGCAGGTGCAGCCTGGGCGACGATCACAGCGCAAGGTGTATCAGGTGCCCTTTGCCTGGTATACATCATAAAATGTGTACCGGAACTGAGATTGAAAAGTAATGACTGGAGATTACGACCGGAAATTGCCAGGAAAGAGATCCTGGTTGGGATTCCTATGGGACTTCAGTATTCTATTACAGCTATCGGAACCATGATGGTACAGTCTGCCCTGAATATTCTCGGATCTTATGCTGTAGCCGCATTTACAGCGGGAAATAAAATTGAGAATATTTTTACACAGGCATATGTTGCGATCGGCACTACAATGGCAACCTACAATGCACAGAACATTGGTGCCCGCAAGCTTGACAGAGTGAGACAGGGATTTAACAGTGCACATATCATTGGAATCATTTATGCCATTGTGACAGGTGTGATTATTTTCTTCTTTGGAAAATATCTGTCCTATCTGTTTATTTCAGATAATGCGGCAGAAGTTATTCCTATGGTTGATACTTATGTTAAATGCGTTGCTGTTTTCTTTATTCCGCTGCATTTTGTCAATGCTCTTCGAAATGGTATCCAGGGTATGGGATATGGACTGCTTCCTATGCTGGCAGGCGTAGCAGAGCTTGCGGGACGAGGAATCACAGCTATGATCGCAGCGGCTCACAAGAGTTATTTTGGAGCATGTATGGCCAGCCCGATGGCGTGGGTACTTGCAGGAGGACTTTTGATTCTTATGTATTTCTATGTGATGAAAGACATGAAACGCAGACTTGGATTATAAGAATAACTGCAAAACAGAACGGTAATTATCTGATAGCAGCCCATTTATATAAAATGTAAAAAATTTTAAAGAAAAAAGTGAATAGTACATGCAAACTGGAAGAATTATGTTATAATGAGAAAGCTGACAAAAGCAACTTGTATGTTACTGATCATAAAGTAAATAGTAACACTTATATTGAGGAGAAAATAGATGGGCAACAAAGAGGAAAGAAATAATACAGTCTCAGAGGGCAGTACAGAGACAATAAACAGACCCCGCAAGTCTGCGAGACCTGGACGGATCGCGTATGTGCCGATCAGTGACGAGGATCTTGCACCTTATGAACCGCCTGTCCGTAAGAAGCACAAAGCTTTAAAGATTACCGGAATTGCAGCAGCGATGGTTCTGGTAAGTGCAGGTGCAGCATATGCAGGTATGTCATATTATTATTCTGACAAATTTTTTGAAGGAACTTCGATTAATGGTATCAATTGTTCCGGCAAGACTGCGTATGAGGCAGAACAGGAAATCGCGAAGACGGTAGCGGACTATTCCATAGAGGTAGATGCCAGAAATCAGGATCCGGAGACGATCAGCGGAGATCAGATCGGCTATAGTTATGTTTCTGACGGAAGTATTCTTAAGCTTCTTAAGGAACAGAAACCATATGAATGGATCAGAGGTTATTTTGAAAAGAAGAGTTATACTGCGGCAGAGAATACCACTTATGATAAAGAAAAACTCAAGGAACAGGTTAAAGCGCTGAGCTGCGCACAGGAAGAGAATCAGGTAGCACCGGAGAATGCATATGTTGCATACGGTGATTCGCAGTTTGAAATCGTTCCTGAAACAGAAGGAAGTGAACTGAACTTACGTGAAGCGTACAATGCGCTTTCTGAGGCTGTTTCGGGCAATGAGACATCTGTTGATTTCGACAGTAATCCGGATGTATATGTAAAGGCAGACGTGACCAGTGATGATCCTGATCTGCAGGCGTCACTTGATGCATGTAATAATTTTACGAAAGCAAGTATTACCTATACTTTTGGCGATGAAACAGTGACGCTGGACGGAAGTACGATCAAAGACTGGCTGAACTTTGATGAGAAGGGACAGCTGATCATGGATGATGCATCTTTCCAGCAGCATATTGCTGATTATGTGGCTCAGCTTGCAGCCGCGCACGACACAGTGGGAACTGAAAGAGAATTTCAGACAACGAGCGGCAGAACTGTCAGTGTCTATGGTTCTGCATACGGATGGCAGATTGATCAGGCATCAGAGGTGGCAGAATTGACACAGGAGATACAGTCAGGTACACAGACTACCAGAGAACCTGTTTACTCTATGACTGCAAATGCTCATGGTTATAATGATATCGGAAATACTTATATAGAAGTAGATCTGTCTGAACAACATATGTACTATTACCAGAATGGAGCAGACATTTTTGAATCAGACATTGTTTCCGGTGATATGAGATATACAGATCGCCAGACTCCGTCAGGAATTTATACACTTTACTATAAGAAGAGTCCTGATGTGCTTCGAGGCAAACAGCTGGCAAATGGTAAATATGAATATGAATCAAAGGTAAATTACTGGATGCCGTTTAACGGTGGTATTGGTTTTCATGATGCAGACTGGCAGCCGTATTTTGGTGGCGACCGTTTTATGGAAGGCGGATCACATGGATGTATCAATATGCCGCCTGAGAAGGCAGCAGAGCTTTACCAGATTATTGAGTATAATGTGCCGATTGTATGCTTCTATTAAGTTAAGCGAGAGAATTGCAAAAGAATAATAAGCAGTATATTTCGGAGCTGTTGCAAGAGGCAATAGCTCCGATACTATATTGTGATACAGAGAGGGAGAAAATTTTATGGATTATTTGGATCTGATACTGACGGTTGCTGCTCTTGTGATAGGGGTAATGCTTCTGACAGGGCATGGAAGCGTTTTTATGAAGGGTGGAAATGCGGAGATACGCAGGAAACTTTATGATGAGAAGAAAATGGAGAAAGGCTGCGGTGCAGCATTGATCCTGATCGGTATCCTGACAGGATTCGATATGTTTACAACAGGAATGGTTTTTAAGATCGGATACATAGTAGTTCTGCTGATCATTATTGTCGGCCTGATGTATTATCTGAGAGTGAAGTGCAGAAAATAAAATATAAGGCAATCAGGTAGAGGACCGTTATACAATCGAAAGAGAGTGTACGATCCTTTTTTGCGTTTCCGGATATTTTATGATAAGATAAAAAGATCAGCAGAGAATAAATGAGGAAAAAAGATGAAATATGATAATATCGAAAGAGCAGTTTTTCTAAGCCGGCCGAATCGTTTTATTGCGCAGGTAGATCTGCAGGGACATACAGAAACTGTACATGTAAAGAATACAGGAAGATGTAAAGAACTGCTGGTACCAGGTGCAGAAGTGATTCTGGAAAAGAGTGCCAACCCTGCAAGAAAGACCCGATATGATCTGATATGCGTAAATAAATCCGGCAGATGGATCAATATGGATTCACAGGTTCCGAACAAAGCAGCTGTGGAGTGGATCAGAGAAGGCGGCCTTTTTCCGGAAGAGGTAACAGTAAAGCAAGAGAAAACTTATGGAAATTCTAGATTTGATATTTATGTGGAATCGGAACAGCGAAAGGCATTTGTCGAGGTAAAGGGTGTGACTCTTGAGGATCATAATATTGCCAGGTTTCCTGATGCACCTACAGAGAGAGGGGTAAAACATGTGGAAGAACTGATCCGGTGCATGAAGGATGGATATGAAGCGTACCTGCTGTTTGTAATTCAGATGAAGGGGATTACGTTATTTGAACCGAACTGGGATACGCATCCTGCATTTGGAGAAGTATTGCAGCGTGCACAGAAGGCTGGTGTAAAATTAATTGCCAGAGACTGTCTGGTTACGGAGGATACGATCGAAATACAGGATCCGGTTGAAATTTATATTATGGAGAGAAATCATGCTTGAAGAAATCGTAACACCTCTGGTAAAATGGTACAGAGAGAATAAAAGGATACTTCCGTGGCGTGATAAGGGAAATGCCTATTACACCTGGGTATCAGAGATCATGCTGCAGCAGACCAGGGTAGAGGCTGTGAAGCCTTATTTTGAAAGATTTATTACAGAGCTTCCGGATGTAGAGTCACTGGCAGACTGTCCACAGGAGAAGCTCCTGAAATTGTGGGAAGGACTGGGATATTACAACAGGGTCCGGAATATGCAGGAAGCAGCTCAGACGGTAAAAAAAGAATATAATGGCAGATTACCTGAAGATTATCAGACGCTTCTGTCGTTAAAGGGAATAGGGAGTTATACAGCAGGTGCCATCGCATCTATTGCATATGGAATAAATGTTCCGGCAGTAGATGGAAATGTACTGCGTGTGATTTCCAGGATTACAGAAAGCGCTGAAGACATCAGCAGACAGGCCGTACGAAAAAAGATAGAGCAGCAGTTGCAGGAGATCATGCCGGAGGAATGTCCCGGAGATTTTAATCAGGCACTGATGGAACTTGGAGCTGTGGTATGCATTCCTAACGGAAAGGCGAAATGTGGAGAGTGTCCTGTAGCATCTGTCTGTCTTGCATACAGACATGATAAAGTGGATAGTCTTCCTGTAAAAGCACCAAAGAAAGCAAGAATGCTTGAGGACAGAACAGTATTTATTATTCAGGATGGTGAATGCACAGCTATCAGGAAAAGGCCGGAAAAGGGTCTTCTGGCTGGTTTGTATGAACTTCCTAACATACAGGGACATTTAAAGAGGGAAGAGGCACTTTTGTATGTGGAGAAGATGGGACTTGATCCGCTGTATATCGAGAAGCTGCCGCCTGCGAAGCATATTTTTTCTCATATTGAATGGAGAATGCAGGCGTACAGGATAAAAGTATCATCTCTTAAAAAAGCACAGGACAGAGAACTTATTTTTGCAGATAAAGAACAGTCAGGTAAACAATACGCAATTCCATCTGCTTTTGGAGCGTATGCAAAGTATATCAAGGAGGAAACAAGATGAAACTGTTAAGTATTGCGATTCCATGTTATAATTCTCAGGATTATATGGAGAAATGTATAGAGTCATTATTAGTGGGAGGAGAAGAAGTGGAGATTCTTGTCGTTGATGACGGATCTTCGGACAGAACTGCAGAGATCGCAGATGCCTATGCTGCGAAATATCCTACGATCGTAAAGGCTATTCATCAGGAGAACGGTGGTCACGGAGAGGCGGTGAACGCAGGTATCAGAAACGCTACAGGGCTGTATTTCAAAGTAGTAGACAGCGATGACTGGGTAAATAAAGAAGCATATATTAAAATTCTGGAGACGTTATATGAACTGCTCAGAGGTCCGCAGACAGTAGATCTTCTGATCAGTAATTTCGTATATGAGAAGCAGGGTGCGACCCGTAAGAAAGTAATGCAGTACCGCAGATGCCTGCCGCAGGACAAAGTGTTTGGCTGGGAAGAAGTAAAGCATATGCCTAAGGGGAAATATCTCCTGATGCATTCTATGATCTATCGTACCAAACTGCTTCATGAATGTGGTCTGGAACTGCCGAAACATACATTTTATGTAGATAATTTGTTTGCGTTTGAACCACTTCCATATGTAAAGAATCTGTATTATCTGGATGTGAATTTTTATCGCTATTTTATCGGCAGAGATGACCAGTCTGTAAATGAGAAAGTAATGATCAAACGTATCGATCAGCAGATCCGTGTAAATAAGCTGATGGTAGACGCTTATATTAATTGTCCGAATACAGATAAACGTCTGAGAAATTATATGTTCAGTTATCTGGACATTATTACAACGGTATCATCCATCATGCTGATTAGAGCAAATACAGAGGAATCACTGGAGAAGAAGAAAGAACTTCTTGAATACATCAAGACACAGAATCGTGCTGTATACAGAAGACTTCGTCACAGTCTCTTCGGCAGAGTTATGAACCTTCCTGGAAGGGGCGGCAGAAAGATGTCAGTAGCGGCTTATAAGATCAGTCAGAAATTTTATGGATTCAATTAATCAAATTAAGTAAGTCACCCGCTTCAATTGTGAATATCTGCCTGATTTCAGTGGTAAGCAGAAGAGGAGATTAAGAATATATAAAAGCAGAACACCTGATAAGAAACAAATAATGGTTTCAGCCAGGAGTTCTGCTTTTTGCTTTTGGGAAATTAATTTTCACTTTTCTTTCTTTCGGCTTTGCTGAAGTAGCCTGCTCTGGAAGATTCAGCTGCCTTTCTTGGATAGAAAACCAGGAAGCCGAATAATGCAAGAGTGGAACCCATGCATACATCGATCACAGAATGCTGTTTCAGGAACATTGTGGACATGATGATCAGCGATGTAAGTGTAAAAGATGCTGCTTTTACAAGTTTCTTATCACGCAGTGCCTCACAGTTCGTAAGCGACATATGGATCGCAAGAGAGTTAAACACATGAATACTCGGAAGAATATTCGTAGGAGTATCTGTATGGTACAGCCATTTCACAGCATCTGTAAAAATGTTGTCCCTTGGAAATTCTGTCGGGCGGATATGCTGGGCATTTGGGTAAACATAGGAAATGATAAGGAAAATGGTCATTCCCATCATAAGATTAAATGCCAGCTGATAATACTCGTGCTTATTCTTGTTAAAAAAGATAAAATAAATTACAGCCAGAATCATATATGGAAACCATAACATATAAGGCACGATGAAAAATTCACAAAATGGAATCCAGTCATCAAAAACTGTATGTACGATATGATAGCTGTGAACCGGCCGATGTTCCAGATAACTGAACATCAGGATATAAATAATACTGTAAATACTAATTACAAGTCCGTGTCGGTATTTGGCAATAAAACGCTTCACGATGTCACCTTCCTTGTATAAGTTGTATTAAAATTGTTACGGTTTCTTTCAATATCATATCATCTTCATACTTTTTTTACAAATAAATTTTCTCATAAAGTATATAAAAATTTTATAAAGAAAACTGCAAAAAAATGTGCATTTTATAAACCGAATGCTGGAATAGGCAGTCTATCTATGCTATACTTTTCTAAGAGAAGAAGCTGTTGTAAGTATAAACAACAGTGAGAAATCGGCGGTCAGGGCTGTCAGTGCCCTGGCTGTAGATTTTTAAAGGAGTTATTTATGAAATCATTAGTAATAGCAGAGAAACCATCTGTGGCAAGAGACATTGCAAGGGTTCTCCAATGTAACCAGAAGGGGAACGGCACTTTGGAGGGAAAAGAATATGTAGTTACCTGGGCATTGGGCCATCTTGTGACTCTGGCAGATCCGGAGGAATATGATAAAAAATATATGAAGTGGGAAATGTCGACACTTCCCATGATGCCGGATCGGATGAAACTGGTAGTTATCCGTCAGACAGGCAAACAGTACAATGCAGTAAAAACACAATTGTACAGAAAAGATATCAAAGATATCATAATTGCTACAGATGCCGGTCGTGAAGGTGAACTGGTAGCCCGCTGGATTCTTGACAAAGCAGATTGCCATAAGCCAATTCGCAGACTGTGGATCTCATCTGTAACAGATAAGGCTATCAAAGAAGGTTTTGCAAATTTGAAAAACGGTCATGAGTACGATAATCTGTACAGAGCGGCAGTGGCAAGAGCAGAAGCTGACTGGCTGGTAGGGATGAACGGAACCAGAGCACTCACCTGCAAATATAATGCCCAGCTTTCATGTGGACGTGTACAGACTCCGACTCTGGCAATGATTGCGAAACGAGAAGAGGAGATTCGCGCATTTAAGCCAAAGGAGTATTACGGACTTACTCTGAAAGCAGGAAATGTTACCTGGACATGGAAAGAACCAAAGAGTAAGAGTTTCAGAACTTTTAGTAAAGAGAGAGCTGAGGAGATTGCATCCGCTGCCCGGAATCAGGCACTGGAAGTATCTTCTGTAATCAGCAAAGAGAAGAAATCTTTTGCGCCGGGTCTGTATGATCTGACCACATTGCAGAGGGAGGCAAATCAGAGATACGGATACTCTGCAAAACAGACGCTGAACATTATGCAGCGCCTGTACGAAAATCATAAAGTCCTTACGTATCCGAGAACAGATTCCAGATATATCGGTAAGGACATTGTGCCTATGATCAAAGAGCGTCTGAAAGCCTGCGCAGTGGGACCGTACAGAAAGCTTGCAGGTGTATTGATGAATCAGCCGGTTCGTGCAAATGCAAGTTTTGTGGACGATAAAAAGGTCAGTGACCATCATGCGATCATTCCTACTGAGCAGTTTGTACAGCTTGACCATATGACGAATGAAGAACGCAAGATCTACGATATGGTAGTCCGCAGATTCCTGAGTGTGTTGTATCCACCTTTCGTTTATGAGCAGGTGAGCATGGAGGGAACAGCAGCGGGAGAACTCTTCGCAGCCAGTGGAAAGGTTGTAAAAAGTGCCGGATGGAAAGAAGTGTACGAAAATGCGGACACAGATGGAGATGAGGATGCAGCAGATGATGCACAGAAGCTGAAAGATCAGAAACTTCCTGAGATGAAGAAAGGTGAAAAACTGCATATTGAACATATATCTGTGAATACAGGCAAGACAAAACCGCCCGCAAGATTTACAGAAGCTACACTTCTTGCTGCGATGGAAAACCCTGTACGCTATATGGAGAGCCGCGATGTAAAAGCTGTGAAGACGCTTGGAGAGACAGGCGGTCTCGGAACCGTTGCCACAAGAGCAGATATTATTGAGAAACTTTTTAACAGTTTCCTGATGGAGAAGAAAGGTAATGAGATCTATCTGACTTCCAAGGCAAAACAGCTTCTGGAACTGGTGCCTGAGGAACTGCGGAAACCGGAACTGACTGCAGACTGGGAAATGAAGCTTGGGAATATTGCCAAAGGAAAGATGAAACAGGAAACATTTTTAAAAGAAATACGAAACTATACCTGTGATATTGTGGATGAGATTAAAACAGGACAGGGAACCTTCCGCCATGACAATCTGACAAACAAGATCTGTCCGAACTGTGGTAAGAAACTTCTTGCAGTTAACGGAAAGAATGCAAAAATGCTGGTATGCCAGGACAGAGAATGCGGATACAGGGAGACAGTTTCCAGAACCACAAATGCGCGTTGCCCGAAATGTCATAAACGTATGGAAATGTATGTAAAAGGCAAAGAAGAAACGTTTATCTGTGCCTGTGGATACAAAGAAAAATTATCTGCATTCCAGGCAAGGAGAGCCAAAGAAGGGGCAGGAGTCAATAAGCGTGATGTTCAGAAATATATGAGACAGCAGCAGAAAGAAGCCAAAGAGCCGGTAAATAATGCATTTGCACAGGCGCTTGCAGGACTGAAACTGGATTAAAGACCGATAAACTGGACTACAGTATTATGAAAATGATACAGAACTAATATAGAATTATATAGAAATTAGTGCAGACAGCTCATTTATAATGATGTATTTCAGAAAAATAAATGAGAGAAATAAGATATAGAACGAAAAATCAGAAAGGATGAAACAGATATGGCAGTACAGGATGACCACATGATAAGAAATATTCAGGATGTAGGAAGATTGATCGCGAAGCTTCTGCTTCATGAACAGCAGCCGAATTATACTCTTCCGGAGAATGAAGCAGATTATACAGAAGCAGATAAACTCTTTGCAACGACCATGAAACTTGCAGAAGAAGGTAAGATCAACGAGGCAGAGAATGAACTCTATGTAGGCATGGTAGAGGATGATGTAGACTATCTGGAACTGGCCCTGACCTTTTATCTGTACCTGAATGATATGGATGGAGATTTCCTGGATGACAACGGATATTCCAGAGAAGAAGTTCTTGACGGAATGAAAGAACTTGCTTCTGACTGGGGCGTAACCGGGTTAGAGGCATTCTAACTGAATGAAACTTGGCAGGTAAATAAGAGTTTTGCCTGTAATGAAAGGATACGGCATACATTATGCGCAGAGAACAAACACTGGAAGAAATTTCAGATGGAAAATTATATGATTCTAATGATATGGTAAAAGCAGACAGCCACAATTGTGAAGGTTGCTGTGACTGTTGTCAGGGTATGGGCGATTCTGTGATCTTAGACCCATTTGATGTACACAGATTATCAATAGGATTGAAGAAACCGGCAGAACAGCTTCTGCAGGAATGCCTGGAACTGGGCGTATCAGATGGTAATATCCTGCCACATCTTCGAATGACCGGTGCGAATGAGCAATGTGTTTTCCTCAACAGAGAAGGCCGTTGCAGCATTCATGCCATCAGACCGGGATTCTGCAGATTGTTCCCTCTGGGAAGGTTTTATGAAGACGGCGGCTTTAAATACATTCTTCAGGTTCACGAATGTCCAAAAACAAACCGCAGCAAGATCAAAGTAAAAAAATGGATCGATACACCGGATCTGAAAAATTATGAGAAATTTGTCAATGACTGGCACTATTTCCTGCTCGATGTACAGGAAGTGCTGTACAATGCGGAGGACTCTGAACTGATCAGAAATCTTAATCTTTTTGTGGTAAACAGATTTTATCTTAAACCATACGATCAGGGTCAGGACTTCTATCCGCAGTTCTATCAAAGACTGAAAGAAGGCAGAGAGCTGCTGGCGCTGGCGTGAAACAGATATTAAAGAAAGGATATGGTGAAATGGAGAAGTATAAGAGAATATTTGTAATTGTATTAGATTCTCTGGGAATCGGAGCTATGCCTGATTCGGAGAAATTCGGAGATGTAGGTGTAGATACTTTCGGACATATTCTGGAGCGTATGGGAACTTTGGATATTCCGAATCTGCAGAAGCTGGGAATGGTAAATCTCCATCAGGCAGGGAAGATGGAAACAGTAGAGAAACCAATGGGACGCTTCATGCGTGTCAGTGAGGCCAGCAATGGTAAGGATACTATGACAGGACACTGGGAAATGATGGGGATCAAGACAGAGAAACCATTTAAAACCTTTACAGACACAGGATTTCCGCCTGAACTGATCGCAGAACTTGAGAAACGCTGCGGTAAACGTGTAATTGGAAATAAGAGTGCCAGCGGTACTGAGATTATCGAGGAACTGGGCGAAGAAGAAATCAACACAGGAGCAATGATCGTATATACATCTGCTGACTCTGTTCTGCAGATCTGTGGAAATGAAGAAACCTTTGATCTTCAGAATCTTTATCGTTGCTGCGAGATTGCACGCGAGATTACAATGAAAGATGAATGGCGTGTAGGTCGTGTAATCGCAAGACCATACGTTGGTAAGAAAAAAGGCGAGTTCAAACGTACAAGCAATCGGCATGATTATGCACTGAAACCAACAGGACTGACTGCTATGAATGCACTGAAAGATGCAGGATATGACGTGATCAGTGTAGGAAAGATTAACGATATTTTCTGTGGTGAAGGTGTGACAGAAGCACTGCACTCTAACAGCTCTGTACATGGAATGGAGCAGACGATAGAGATCAGTAAGAAGGATTTTCATGGACTTTGCTTTACCAATCTGGTAGATTTCGATGCACTTTGGGGACACCGCAGAAATCCGGAAGGTTACGGACAGGAAATCGAGAAATTTGATAAAAATCTGGGAGTCCTGATGAATGAGATGATATCCGATGACCTTCTGATCATCACAGCAGACCACGGTAATGATCCGACATATACAGGAACAGACCACACCAGAGAATATGTACCTTTTATCTCCTGGTCACCGAAGATGAAACAGGGCGGTCAGTTAGAGGAAGAGAATACCTTTGCAATCATTGGCGCAACTATCGCAGACAACTTCCAGGTAAAAATGCCGGAAGGAACGATTGGCCATTCCATTCTGGATAAATTAATTTAACCAAATCAAGTAAGTCCTCTGCTTCAATTGCGAAAAGCAATAAGCAGTGGGGGAACTTGCTTGAAGCAGGAAAATAATTATGATATCAGGCGGTAAACCAGATGCGGTTATCCGCCTGATTTAGATAATAATTATATATTATGAACAGGGAGAAGATACTTATGGATAGCAGAGCATTTCTGGATTTTTTAAAAGTAGCAGAGAAATTAAAATGCAATACCAGACATTCCTATACATCTTCGGGACGACATGAAAGTGTGGCAGAGCACAGCTGGAGGCTTACTATGATGGCCTATTTCATGCGGGATGAGTTCCCGGAAGCAGACATAGACAAAGTAATTAAGATGTGTATGTTCCATGATATGGGAGAGGCGATTACAGGGGATATTCCTGCATTTGAGAAAACATCTGCAGATTCGGATCATGAGAATCACGTGATGGATGAATTGCTGGATACTCTGCCTGAACCATACAGAGCAGATCTGAAGGAATTATTTGCCGAGATGGAAGCACTGGAAACGCTGGAGGCTAAGATATATAAAGCACTGGATAAGTTAGAAGCTCTGATCCAACATAACGAAGCAGATCTTTCTACCTGGATCCCGCTGGAATATGATCTTCAGATGACTTACGGAACTGAAGAGTGCGGCTTCAGTGAATATATGAAGAATTTGCGTGATATGGTCAGAAAGGATTCCAGAAAGAAAGCTGGTCTTGACAAATAGACAAATAATGCAAAAGCAGTAAAGCTGCTGAACCATTACATGCAATCAATAAAATCTTGCTGTAAAGAAGTGATACGTTAAAGGCAATATTTCTTTACAGCAAGATTTTTATTATTATCAGCAAATTGATAACAGATTTTCAAAGGAGAAAATTTTATTTTTTGACATCAAATCCTCAAATTTATTCAGATTAAGATCTGAATGCTCCAGCTCTCTGGAGAACTGATAACAGATCTGAATCTGATCTTCCAGTTTAAACTGGCGGTTGTTTTTTAAATAAGTGCCAACACTCAGTTCATGGATAAACAAAGTACAGACAACTGCCATTTTAACTTTTGCAAAGATTTCATTATCATAGACAGCGCCACAGAAATAAGTATAGATCCAGTAAACCAGAAGCTGTTCTTCCTGAATCTGCCAGTCAGGATAATAATAGTCAAATTCACTCTTCTGATATGGGTAAAGATTTCCTGAAACAGACTGCGGATCCGTATCTTTTTTATACAGTGGAGACAGACAGCTTTTTAAATATTCATGCCATCCAGGACGGAGAACTTCCATTTTTGGAACAATGGTTTTCCACATTTCTTTAAAAGATTCTTTTGCAGAGGCTTTTTTATTATGTGAATTTATCCGGGTTTGAATTTTGTTACAGAATGTTTCTCCATATCCGGCGTCTTCATGGTGTTTCCGTATTTCTTCCCACTTAAAAAGTTCATTTTTATCTACGCATAACTGGAAATCATGTGCAATTGCGAGAACTTTCCAGAGTCGTTTCTGTATAGGAATATTTCGATTTTGAATCACATCTATAAGCATATCTCTGGTATCCATCAGAGCGGTAAACAGAAGATAATCAAAGTCATCATAGACTTCCTCATGGGTTTCTTTTTCTCTGGTGACGAACTGTACTTTTTCTTTCTGTGACAGCAGAATCCCTGCAGCTTCCGGGCAGGAGAGTGACAGGGAAATTTCGCGCAGCCCCTCAAATTCTTCAATATGCCTTGGATAATTTCTGCATGTGCTGCAGAACATTTTGGGTCCTGCTTCTGTATAAATATCACACAGATTTTCCTCATTCAGAAATGCACAGCGATGATTATACTGGCGGAAAACATGTTCTTTCCAGTCAATATCATTGTGCAGACGATTGCGGAAGGGTCCTTTAAAATGCTGGTATTTTTTTAATGTTTTATCATCAATAACAATCTGCCATCCTGCACAGCAGGTATCAGGACAGGCTCCTGCAATACAGGAGAATTCTTTATAATAATTTGGAAATGTAAATTGCATAAATCTAAATAGCTTCCTTTCTTTTCTTCTTAAGTTTACGGTAATTTCCGGCAGTCATTCCACAGGATTTGCGGAAACTCTGGGACAGATAACTCTGAGAGGAGAATCCTGTGAGATGTGCAATATCGGAAATTCCGTAGTCAGTATTTTCCAGAAGTTCTTTGCATACTTCGATCCGCTTTCTGTTTAAATAATTAATAGGCGGAGTTCCGTAATATTTCGTAAACTCATGACTCAGATAATATTTGTTAAGATGACTGAGTTCTGAAAGATGATCAAGAGTAATATTTTCACTGTAATTAGAATCCAGATATCGTTTCAGCTGAGCACACTCCTTACTTGGATGCTGAGCAGTAACCAGTTCGAAAGGAGAATCTGTAATGCGCCGAAGCTGCAGGATCAGAATATCCAGCATGTGTTTACAGATCTGTTCATAACCTTCAGACTGCTTTTCCAATTCCTGGAACAGAGAATTGAAGTAAAACAGCAGATCAGTTTTTTTCTCGCGGCAGTTAAAAATACGATACTCTTTATGGTCATTAAAAGAGAAACATAATCCGTCGAATCCAACAGTGAAATAACTGAGAGGCGGACTTCCTCTGGAAATTTCTGTGTGGTTGATATGAGGATTCACAATGATCAGATCATCCTTTGATATATGGAAAATATTGTCTTCGATTAAAAATTCGCCCTTTCCGTCCCGCACATAAAATAGTTCAGTAAATGCATGAGAATGAGGAATACTGGGCCAGTCACCCTCATAACGGGAGGCTGAGGCATTCAGAAGCATGACATCCTGAGGCGTACTGTCTTCAGGACTGAAACGAAGGGATTGAGTACTCATATGAAAATCCTCCTTTGGGATGGATGCTTAAATGCTGAAAAAAATTTTCAGTATTTAAGAAGTGGTCTGACACAATTGGATAAAAATATATTCTTGAATTTAGTAATTTTGTCTGTATCTGTTGAATGCGGATAAAAATAAATGCTGAGAATTTCTTGCAAAACTCTTAAAAATGTTGGGATAAATGCATAAAAATCAATAAAAAATAAATCTATCATCGTATAATATGATTAAAAAATAAAATGCAGAAAAAATTATTGATAACATTTTTTATATATTACCATAATTCACAGGAGAGAGCAAGATTTCTAAAAAACAAAGCAAAAAGCGAATTGAAAATTATTTTAAAAGAAAGTATTCTATAAACAGAGTAAAGGAAACGGAAATTTTTAAACGATTATCCAAGGAGGAAAAAGTTATATGAAGAAAAAAAGTTTTTTAAGTGTTTTACTGGCAACTGCAATGTTAGGTTCTATGGTAGCAGCAGTTCCGGCTGCAGCCGCTGATGATGACCAGACATTAACTGTATGGTGCTGGGATCCAAACTTTAATATCTACGCAATGCAGCAGGCAGAAAAGATTTATCAGGAAGATCACCCGGATTTCAAACTGGATATTCAGGAAAATGTATACAGTGATATTGAAACAAAACTGATCACAGCTGCAACATCAGGTGATTACAGCACACTTCCGGATATCTTCTTAATGCAGGATTATTCCTATCATAAAGATGTTACAAGCTTCCCGGATGTATTTACAGATCTGACAGATTCAGGAATTGATTTCTCACAGTTTTCTACAGGTAAACTTGCAGATTCTACAGTAGACGGAAAGAACTATGGTGTACCGTTTGACAATGGTGCAACAATCATGGCAATCCGATCTGATATCGTAGAAGAAGCCGGATTAACAACAGACGATTTCAAAGATATTACATGGTCCAAATTTATGGAACTTGCAAAAACTGTAAAAGATAAAACAGGTACTCCGATGCTGACAACTTCCGGCGGATCAGAACTTGTACTGGAAATGCTTCAGTCAGCAGGTGCTTCCCCGATCGTAGACGGCGAAGTAAAGATTGCTGATAACGAAGTTCTCAAACAGGCTGTAGAAGTTTATGCACAGCTTGTAAATGAAGGATATATGACAGAGTATACTGACTGGGATCAGTATATTGCTTCTATGAATAATGGAGATGCAGCAGGCGTGATCAATGGATGCTGGATTATGTCTTCTGTACAGGCAGCCGAGGATCAGTCCGGTAAATGGACGATCGTAGATATGCCTGCATTAGACGATGTAGAAGGTGCTACAAACTATGCAAACTGTGGCGGTGCAAGCTGGGCAGTATCATCTAACTGCAAGAATCCTGACCTTGCTTATGATTTCATCAAATCCACATTCGGTGGAAGCGTAGAACTCTATGATGATCTTCTTGTAAATGCAGGTGCGATCGCAAGTTACCTTCCGGCAGCTGAATCTGATGTATATCAGGAAGCATCTGATTTCTACGGCGGACAGAAAGTTTATGCAGATATCGTAGATTACGCAAGTAAAGTTCCTGCATTTGACTGTGGCGCATATTATTCTGATATCAGAAGTGCACTTACAGACGTAGTTACAAACGTTGTACAGAGTGGTGCAGATGTAGCAGAAGAACTCCAGACAGCACAGGAAACTGTAGAGTTTAATATTGAAGGATAGTAATAACATCAGGTATTTCAGACATAGACAGGCTGTATAAACGGACTGCAGATATCCGTTCGATCATTCGGCTATGAGCAAGCAGCGAAGCAGATTGATTGTAAGGATAGAACTGGATTTATGACTTTGATACCATATATATTCACTGACAGTAAGTAACCCGGGCTGTCGCAAAATACAGACGTGATTTTGCGGCAGCCCTGTTTTTCAGGAGGACACCAATGGCAAATACATCAGGTACAAAAAAGAAAATGAGCCTTCAGAAAAAGCACAACTTGATCGGCTGGGCATTTCTGATCCCTGCATCATTACTGATTTTTGTATTCTGCTTTTATCCCATGTTTCAGGCAATTCTGCTTTCTTTTAAAAAAGGAATGGGAGCAGCACAGACATGGGCCGGGATAGCCAATTACAGCAGAATTTTAAAAGACAGAACCTTTAAACAATGTTTATTTAATACAGTATTTTACTTTATTATCCAGGTGCCGATCATGCTGATCCTGGCATTGATCTTGGCGCAGCTTCTGAATGATGCCACTCTTCGCTTCAAGGGATTATTCAGAACTATGATTTTCCTTCCGTGTGCGACATCACTGGTATCCTATTCTATGATCTTTAAATCTCTGTTTGCACCGGACGGGTTTGTAAATATGGTCCTTACAAAGATGGGAATTGGCACTGTGGACTGGTTTCAGAATGCATGGGCAGCCCGGTTTGTGATCATCATAGCACTGGTGTGGAGATGGACCGGATACAACATGGTATTTTATCTGGCCGGACTTCAGAACATAGACCAGTCTATTTATGAAGCCAGCCGTATTGACGGAGCTACTGCTTTTCAGCAGTTCTTTAAGATCACCATTCCACTGTTGAAACCGACGATTCTTCTGACGGCGATCATGTCCACTTCAGGAACCCTGCAGCTGTTTGATGAATCTGTAAACCTGACTGCAGGAGGACCCGGTAAATCAACCATGACCCTTGCGCATTATATATTTAACATCTCCTTTGTGGAAACTCCGAAGTTTAATTATGCAGCAGCATTGTCTGTATTTATCCTTATATCAGTAGCAATCCTGTCTGCGATCCAGATGAAAGTAGGTGACAGCCGTGACTAGAAAAATCAAACGTTTCATATCCTACGCAATCTTAATTATTGCCAGTTTACTGTCAGTATTTCCGCTGTATTATATGCTCTCGGGAGCAACCAATAAAAGCATTGATATTGTAAGAGGAAGACTGATTCCAGGTGGATATCTGATGGAGAATTTTAAGACACTGGTGGCTAATCAGAACCTTGGCCTTGCTATGTTTAACTCTTTCAGAAATGCAATTCTGATCACAATTATATCTCTGTTGGTATGTTCTATCGCAGGTTACGGATTTGAGATTTATCATGATAAAGGTAAGGATACACTGATGAGTATTCTGCTCCTTGCAATGATGCTTCCATTTGTTGCATTAATGATTCCGTTATTTAAAATGTTTTCCAGCATGGGACTGGTAAACAGCTGGATCGCACTGGTTCTTCCGTCGGTTTCCACACCGTTTATGATCATGCTGTTTCGTCAGGCATCCCGATCCTTTCCGATAGACATTATCGAAGCCAGCAGATTGGAAGGAATGAGCGAAGTTGCGATCTTTTTCCGTATGTATGTACCGATCATGAAATCTACTTACGGTGCAGCAATGACTGTAACCTTCATGAACGCATGGAACAATTATCTGTGGCCAAAGGTTATTCTGCAGGACAATGCATCTATTACAATGCCAATGCTGGTTGCAAACTTAAAGAGCGGATACAGTGTTGATTACGGAATGCTCATGCTTGGGGTTCTGATCTGTACCTTACCGACAGCAATCATTTTCTTCTGTTTACAGAAGAGTTTCTCAAACGGACTGACAGGTGCAGTGAAATAAAAAGGATGTATGGAATTTATGTACAAATTTTTAATGAATGAAAAAGAGCAGAAACAATTAAAAGCAGAACTGTTTTTTGCAAAAAAGCTGGGTCTGATCGAAGATGATACTCTGGACGGAATACAGGACAGGTGCCGTAAAGAAAACCAGAAAAGAGAACAGATGCTTCAAAAAGGCGAAATTGTTTATGGCCCTGAGAAGTTTTGCCTGCCTGCTTATGTCAGATATGAACAGACACGTTTTCTTCTTGATTTTGTATCAGAAAGTGAAAAGGTGAAAAATTTTTATACATATCGCCCGATTTCAGACGAAGAAAAGCAGGCATTCTATGAGGCGAACAGAGATTTATTTACACGATATCACGGGGACAGCTTTACATATGAAGAAGTAGCCATGATCATCAAAAAGAGAATACGGGAGATAGAATATGAAGAGGAAATCCATAACATATTATGTCAGTTCAGTCAGGGGGAATGATAAGAATGACGGTCTGACACAGGAGACTCCTTTCAGAACTCTGCATCAGATCATGGAGACAGAGCTTGGCGCAGGGGATCGCATCCTGCTGGAACGTGGATCTGTATTTGAGAACCAGTATCTGCATATCAGAAGCAGAGGAGAGAAGGAGAATGTAATAGAGATTGCATCCTACGGAGAAGGAAATCTGCCGTGTATCTGTGCGAATGGAACTGGTATCTGGTATCAGGATTATGGCACACAATTGGATTCACCTGCACATGTATATCGGGGAAATGTTTCCTCTGCAATACTTCTTTATGATGCAGAATATATCTGGATTCATGATCTGGAAATTACAAATAAAGATACCATTACCCGGGATGAAATGTATTCGGCACCTCACAAAATGGACCGGACCGGGGTTGCGGTTATAGCGCAGAACAGAGGTACACTTCATGAAATTACGCTGCAAAATCTTTTGATTCATGATGTAAATGGAAACGTGTATAACAAACATATGAACAATGGCGGAATTTACATGACAGCTCTGAAACCACAAAATGAAGAGCAGACGGGAATCGCCAGATACGATGGAGTGACTGTGGAAGACTGCTGTGTATGGAATGTCAGCCGCTGGGGAATTGCAGTGGGATATACCTATCAGCATGCCAGATTTGCAGGTGCAGAACTTCAGGAAGAATGGTTCCGTAAATACGGACATGAAAATATTATCCTCAGAAACAACTATGTAAAGAATGCAGGCGGAGATGCTATTACTCCTATGTATGCGCTCAGACCACTGGTAGAACACAATACTTCAGATTCATGTGCAGCCGAAATGAACGATCGCATCTACTGCCATCCGGAAGATCGAATGGGAAAAGTAGCGGCAGCTATCTGGCCATGGAAATGTAAAGATGCCCTGTTTCGTTTCAACGAAGCCGTGGACACAAGGCTGAATCAGGACGGCATGGCATACGATGCAGATTCTGGAGACGGGACCATATATGAATACAATTACAGCAGACAAAATGAGGGCGGATGTGTCATGTTCTGTCTGGAAGAAGCAATCCATAATACTTTCCGAAAGAACATAAGTTATGATGATCTGGGTGGGATTTTAAGCCCGTCAGGAAACCCGGATGCATCTGTATCAGAGAATCAGTTTTATATCAGAAAAGGCGTTCCGTTGTTACGAAAGAATATGTGTGACGGTGAAATTACATTGAAAAATAATACGATTACAGTACTGAAAGAATAAGCGTAAAGCTGAGCTTATCTGTCTGTCAATAAAACGAAAATGAAGGAGGCAACAGAAAATGGGAAAAGGCCGTGTAACCATACCAACCGATTTAGATGTGGTACCACAGACACTGGAAATGATAGAAGAATGGGGAGCTGACGCTATCCGTGACTGTGATGGTACAGAGTTCCCGCAGGAACTGAAAGACACAGGTGCAAAAATCTATGCAACTTACTATACCACCCGCAAGGATAATGCCTGGGCGAAGGCGCATCCGGAAGAAATTCAGCAGATGTATATCATGACATCTTTTCATACAGCAACTTCAGATGTACTGGAAATTCATCTGATGGATCATCTTTATCCGGACATGCTTGCAGTAAATACAAGAGACGATATCCGAAGATGGTGGGAAGTTATAGACCGTACAACAGGTGAACCGGTATCAACAGAACAGTGGTCTTATGAAGAAAAAACAGGCAATGTAATAATCAAAGCTCCAAAAATGTTTCATGAATACACCGTAAGTTTTCTGGCATATATCATGTGGGACCCTGTACATATGTACAATGCTGTAGTAAATGACTGGAAAGATGTAGAACCGCAGATCACATTTGATGTGCGCCAGCCGAAAACAAGAGCACATTCTCTGGAACGTCTTCGCAGATTTCTGGAGACACATGATTATGTAAAGGTTGTAAGATTTACCACATTTTTCCATCAGTTCACCCTTGTATTTGATGAACTGGCAAGAGAGAAATATGTAGACTGGTTCGGTTATTCTGCATCAGTCAGCCCATACATTCTGGAACAGTTTGAGCAGGAAGTGGGATATCCTTTCAGACCGGAATACATTATTGATCAGGGGTATATGAATAATACTTACAGAATTCCGTCAAAAGAATTTAAGGATTTCCAGGCTTTCCAGAGAAGAGAAGTAGCGAAGCTCGCAAAAGAGATGGTAGACATCGTACATGAATATGGAAAAGAAGCCATGATGTTCATGGGTGATCACTGGATCGGTATGGAGCCATTTATGGATGAATTTGCATCTATCGGACTGGATGCAGTAGTAGGAAGTGTTGGAAATGGTGCTACCCTGCGTTTATTTAGCGACATTAAGAATGTGAGATATACAGAAGGAAGATTTCTTCCATACTTTTTCCCTGACACTTTCCATGAGGGCGGTGATCCTGTAAAAGAGGCAAAAGTAAACTGGGTAACAGCAAGAAGAGCAATCCTTCGAAGTCCGATCCAGAGAATCGGATATGGCGGATATCTGAAACTTGCCCTGGAGTTCCCGGATTTCGTACAGTATATCAAGGAGGTATGCGAGGAGTTCCGCACTTTATATGACAATATTCAGGGAACTACCCCGTATTGTGTGAAACGTGTAGCAGTTCTGAACTGTTGGGGAAAAATGCGCTCCTGGGGCAATCATATGGTACATCATGCAATTTACTACAAGCAGAATTATTCCTATTTCGGAATTATTGAAGCATTAAGCGGTGCACCGTTTGATGTATCATTTATCAGTTTTGATGATATCAAGGCTGACAAAGATCTGCTGAAGAAATTTGATGTGGTAATTAACGTAGGAGATGCAGACACTGCGCAGTCAGGCGGTGAAAACTGGATCGATGAAACCATTATTACAGTAGTCAGAGAATTTGTGTATAATGGCGGTGGCTTTATCGGTGTAGGTGAACCTGCAGCCCATCAGTGGCAGGGCAGATTTATCCAGTTAGATGATGTGCTGGGAGTAGAAGAAGAACAAGGTTTTAATCTGAATACAGATAAATATAACTGGGAAGAACACAGAAATCACTTCATCCTTAAAGACGCAGAAGGCGAGGTTGATTTCGGTGAAGGAAAGAAGAACATTTACGCTTTACCGGAAACAGAAATCCTGATCCAGAAAGATCAGGAAGTACAGATGGCAGTGAAGAGTTTTGGAAAAGGAAGAGGTGTTTATATCAGCGGACTTCCATACAGCTTCAAAAACAGCCGCGTACTCTACCGTGCAGTCCTCTGGTCAGCATCTGCAGAGGAAGAACTTCACTGCTGGTATTCTACAAACTACAATGTAGAAGTACATGCTTATGTAAAAAATGGAAAATACTGTGTAGTCAATAATACTTACGAACCGCAGGATACTGTCGTTTACAGAGGTGATGGAAGCAGTTTCCAGTTACATCTGGAGGCAAATGGAATTAAATGGTATCAGATCTGAAAATACCAGATTGGAACAGATAAGATTTCCTGAAGGAAACAGAAAATAAAAACAGGATTGTTGTAACGAGAATATTTTAGGTATTCCGTTATATAACAATCCTGTTTATTTGTGTGCTATTAAAGTTGCATTATTTTGCTTTTTTCTTAGCTTCCAGATAGTCGTTCAGCTCTGCGTTTGGAATATCTGTAATAAACATATGTCCCGGAGCATGAGTGATAACAATCGGAGGTTTTGCGTTCTCGATTGCTGCCTGCGGAGTAACACCGCATGGCCAGAATACAGGAATTTCACCTTCGTAGATATCGACAGCTTCCCCGTAATCCGGTTTCATAACATCGGCAACACCGACTTCTTTCGGATCACCCATATGTACAGGAGCACCGTGAACATTTGGCATTTTGAAAGTAATATCATAGGCTTTCTTAGCGTTTTCAGGTGTCATCGGGCGCATGGAGCAAACCATGGGACCGGAGAATGGTCCGACAGGAACTGTCTGGATATTTGTCTTAAACATAGGCACATTTCGCCCCTGAGCAATGTGGCGGATCTCAATTCCTTCTCTGATCAGTGCTTCTTCGAAAGAGAAAGAACAGCCGATCAGAAATCCTACATATCCCTCTTTCCAGTATTCAGAAGCATCTGTGATTTCTTTGGTAAATACGCCGTTTTCATAAATTCGATATTTCGGAATGTCAGTGCAGATATTTCCGCCTTCTCCCATATCATGGGTCTCAGGAGTACCTTTGATGATTTCAAGAATTGGGCACGGGAATGGATTCTTGTGTGCAAATTCTTCAAAATCTGCTGCATATTCCGGCGGCAGGATTACCAGATTTGCCTGTGCATAACCACGGCACATACCGGCTGTCGGAAAATCAATAACTCCCTTACGGATGAGTTCGCGGACATCCTTTGGGGACATATCTACATAAGGTGTGATGTCAAAAGCCATAATAAATTACCTCCTGTTTCGTACTTTACAATATAAAAGTATTGTACAGGAAATGTGAAAGAAATGCAATAACAACAAGATTTATTTGATGTGATGTTCACTTGATTTGTTACTGTTCGCTCCATGCCAGGTATCCTGGACTGTAGGAATGGTGCTGATGCTGATCTACGCATGGAAAGGAAAATGGATGCCGGAAACTGGCAGACAGGAAAAATAGAAATACAACCAAACAGAAAATAGTGAAAATAAAAAAGGCTCAGATATGAAGAATTATACTCATTATCTGAACCTTTTAAATGTTAGTTTAACTTTGGTCAAATCAAGAAATTATTTAATCAGACTGTTGTTATCAAAGTAGTTGATCTGCATTGCAGAACGTACATCATGAAGCGTCTGAGCTGCTTTTGCTTCAGCAACTTTGCTTCCCTCTTTGAGAATATCATATACATCGTCAAGATGCTGCTCCCAGTGTTTACGTCTTTCACGGATCGGAGAAAGCTCTGCCTGGAGTACTTTGTTCAGGAATTTCTTAACCTTAACATCTCCCAGGCCACCGCGTGTATAGTGTGCTTTCAGCTCGTCCAGATTCTGGTATTCAGGCAGGAATTCTGCGAAGTATTCCGGTTTGCAGAAAGCATCCAGATAAATAAATACAGGGTTTCCTTCTACACGTCCCGGATCTTCCACACGAAGATGATTCGGGTCTGTGAACATGGACATAACTTTCTTCTTAACATCTGCTTCTTCATCTGCAAGATAGATGCAGTTTCCGAGAGATTTGCTCATTTTGGCTTTTCCATCAATACCTGGAAGACGGAGACAAGCTTTATTGGAAGGAAGGATGATCTCCGGTTCTGTCAGAGTCTCACCGTATACAGTATTGAATTTGTGAACGATTTCTTTACACTGCTCGAGCATTGGAAGCTGATCTTCTCCAACCGGAACAGTAGTAGCACGGAATGCAGTGATATCTGCAGCCTGGCTGATCGGATAGCAGAAGAATCCAACAGGAATGCTTGCTTCGAAATTACGCATCTGGATCTCAGATTTAACTGTAGGGTTACGCTGTACACGTGCTACAGTAACAAGGTTCATATAGTAGAAAGTAAGCTCTGTAAGCTCCGGAACCATGGACTGGATAAAGATAGTAGATTTCTCAGGATCAATGCCGCATGCAAGATAATCTAATGCAACCTGGAGAATATTCTGGCGAACTTTCTCAGGATGTTCAGCGTTATCTGTTAATGCCTGTGCATCTGCGATCATAATATAAATTTCATCATATAAGCCGGAATTCTGTAAACGAACACGCTCGGATAATGAACCAACATAATGTCCAACATGAAGGCGGCCGGTTGGACGGTCACCGGTTAAAATAATTTTGCTCATTTTGCTCTCCTAAAAGTAAATTCCGATTTCCCGGAAAGTTTCCGGAAATTCTCAGTTATCCCTATTATAAAGCCTGCGAATGTTACCGTCAATGATTTTGGCGGAATAAATGAGGATATAAAAATATACCGCAAGTTGTGACGCATATCTTACAGAAAGCCTTTTTTCAAACATGCTCTGTCAGATATGAAGTGAATAAAAACGATTTATTGAATAATTATGCATTAAGTGTGTTTATAGAATTGATTAAAAGCAAAGATTCTGTTAGAATAAAAAAAGATTATACATTAAAAATTCACTGATTAAAGATAAAATAGAAGGAGTAATCACCATGCCAGTATTTGATTTCAGCGGTGCTTCAGATAAGAAACCAGGTGTACAGTCTGAATGTACCTACACTACTTTCCAGTCCAATGAAAAGGAGACCTCTCCTGAGAAACCGATCATGATCCTGGATAACAGCAGCCGTCAGTGGAAACATCATTCCTGCGGTATCTTTACTAATCCGATCAAACGTACCTCCTTTGAATTTAAAGAAGAAGACGGAACCTTCAGTGCAGATATTTTAAGCATTGATTCCAGATTCGTAAGCCTTCTTAAATGGCTCGGAGAGAACCACATCAATGTACGTCTTTCCGGACAGAATCAGGAGAATGGATATGCAGTTTATAAGATCCGTGAGACAGCATTCGGCGGCGGCACAAAGCTTTCCGCAGAAGACGGATTCCTTCAGTTTATGATCGAGAGACTTCTTGCAAGCAGTGCACCTGCAGAGATCATTGAGGAAGAAGATGAGGAAGAGACGGGAGATGAAATGAAGCTGACAAGCATTCAGAGTATCACTGATTTCATGACCTGCGCTGGTAGAACTCTGCCGGACAATATCCGTCTCTGGGCAAGAAGAAACCTTGCTGTTGCCCGCTCCCATGAAGTGTCTCCGGAAGAGAGACGCCATGCTCAGCGCGCCCTTTCCATCATGATGAATGTACAGTGGAAGAGCAACTATTTCGAAGCAATTGATCCTCAGGAAGCCCGCAGAATCCTTGACGAAGAACTCTACGGAATGGAATCTGTAAAACAGCGTATTATCGAAACAATCATCCAGATTAACCGTACTCATACACTTCCGGCATATGGACTTCTCCTTGTAGGCCCTGCAGGTACAGGTAAATCCCAGATCGCCTATGCAGTTGCACGTATCTTGAAATTACCGTGGACAACTCTGGATATGAGCTCCATCAATGACCCGGAACAGCTTACAGGAAGCTCCAGAATCTATGCAAACGCAAAGCCTGGAATCATCATGGAAGCTTTCTCAGCAGCAGGAGAATCAAACCTTGTATTTATCATCAACGAGCTTGATAAAGCAGCATCAGGCAAAGGCAATGGAAACCCTGCAGACGTACTTCTGACACTGCTTGACAACCTTGGATTTACAGACAACTATATGGAATGTATGGTGCCTACAGTCGGTGTTTATCCAATTGCAACAGCAAATGATAAATCCCAGATCAGCGCACCGCTGATGTCTCGTTTTGCAGTAATCGATATCCCTGATTACACATCAGAAGAGAAAAAGATTATTTTCTCCAAATACGTTTTGCCAAAAGTTCTGAAACGTATGAGCCTGAAAGCAGAAGAGTGTGTAGTAACAGAAGATGGCCTGGATGCCATCGTTGAGAAACACAAAAACACCAGCGGAATCCGTGACCTGGAACAGGCAGCAGAGCATATTGCAGCCAATGCTTTGTACCAGATCGAAGTAGACCATCTGACAGGTGTAACATTTAATGCGGAGATGGTGAGAGAGTTACTTTCCTGAAAAAAGTCTTGACATAGATAAAGTTAAGCGTATACTGTCAGACATCAGCAGGATAAAGTGTAAAAATTGCTGATAAAAATAAAATAAGATCTTCAGGGCAGGGTGCAATTCCCTACCGGTGGTAAAGCCCACGAGCCATAAGGCATGATTCGGTGAGATTCCGAAGCCGACAGTACAGTCTGGATGAAAGAAGATAGTAGTAAAGATACAGAAGAATTAACTGATCTGTGAAAGCTGACTGCTCTGGAATAATAAATTTATTCCAGAGCTTTTTTAATATCATTAAAATGATTTCAGCAATGAAATAAAAGTCAGATTCATAGAAAGATAATTCATATCAAATATGAATTCACAAGCCCTGGATGTTGAAAAACACCGGGGCTTTTTCTGTATCATCAGAAGAGCAGGAGATGAGGTATTGAAAAATATAGCTGATATGGAAAAAGACAGACAATATATGAAAATGGCTTTAGAACTGGCCAAAAAAGGAATGGGTTTTACAGCGCCCAATCCAATGGTAGGTGCCGTGATCGTTAAAAATGGAAAGATCATTGGACAGGGATATCACAGAAAATACGGTGAACTTCATGCAGAGAGGGAAGCCCTGACGGCATGCACAGAACAACCAGAAGGTGCATCTATATATGTTACTTTAGAACCCTGCTGTCATTACGGAAAACAGCCTCCATGTGTCAATGCGATCCTGGAGTCGGGAATCAGACGCGTGATCGTCGGCTCATCAGATCCTAATCCACTGGTTGCAGGAAAAGGAATTCAGATTTTGAAGGATCATGGGATTGAAGTGACAGAGAATGTTTTAAAAGAAGAGTGTGATAAATTGAATGAAGCATTTTTTTATTACATCCAAAATCAAAAACCATATGTGGTCATGAAATATGCAATGACCCTGGATGGAAAGATTGCCGCTTATACAGGTGCATCCAGATGGGTGACAGGAGAAGCGTCCAGAATGCATGTACAGAAACAGAGACTGAAATATACAGGAATTATGGTGGGAGTGGGAACTGTCCTGGCAGATGATCCGATGCTCACCTGCAGACTGGAAAACAGCAGAAATCCTGTGCGGATTATCTGTGATTCCCACCTGAGAACACCTCTGAATTCTAAGATCGTGAAGACTGCAGCGACAGTTCCAGCAATTCTTGCGACCAGCAGTAAAGAGCAGCAGAAGATAAAGAATTATGAAAATCTTGGATGCAAAGTTCTGCATGTTCCGGAGAAAAACGGACACATAGATTTAAACAGATTAATGGAACTACTTGGGGATGAAAAAATAGACAGTATTTTGCTGGAAGGAGGAGGTACTTTAAACTGGTCAGCGCTGGAAAGCGGCATTGTCCAGAAAGTTCAGACCTATTTAGCTCCCAAACTTTTCGGGGGAGAAAAAGCAAAGACGCCGGTAGAAGGAATAGGATTTCCTGATCCTGCCAGTGCAGTATTATTAAAAAACAGCGAAATAACCAGATTAGGAGATGATTTTCTCATAGAGAGTGAGGTGAGAAGAAATGTTCACGGGAATTGTTGAAGAACTGGGAACTGTGAAAAAAATAAAAAAAGGAGCAAATTCAGCAGTATTTACAATACAGGCAGAGAAAATCCTGGATGGCCTGAAAACAGGCGACAGCGTAGCTGTAAATGGAATCTGCCTGACTGTAACTGCGTGTCTGGAAGATGGTTTTACGGCGGATGTGATGCACGAGACATTAAATCGTTCTGCACTGATTCAGCTTTCTTTGGGACAGCATGTAAATCTGGAAAGGGCAATGCCTGCAAATGGAAGGTTTGGAGGACATATTGTTGCAGGGCATGTGGATGGAACAGGAAAAATCACAAAAATCCACAGAGATGATAATGCTGTCTGGTACACAATTCAGACCTCAGAGCAAATTATGAAATATATAGTAATAAAAGGTTCTGTAACAATTGATGGGATCAGCCTTACAGTAGCAAAAGTCTCAGAAACAGATTTTTCTATTTCTGCAATTCCACATACAGTAAAGATTACAGTTCTTGGAGAACGTAAAGAAGGGGATATTGTTAATCTTGAGACGGATATTATTGGAAAATACGTAGAAAAACTAATAACGCCTGTGAAAGAACAGCCATCAAAAAGTAATATTACACGGGATTTTCTGAGTAAGTATGGCTTTTAACCGCTTGACACGAACCAGATGAGCAGTCAATGTGAATACTTTTACCCGATTATAAACAGAAAAATATATCGCATAAGGAGAGAAAAAATGAACGGATTTGATTCAGTAGAAGAAGCTCTGGAAGAACTTCGAAATGGAAAAATTATTCTGGTAACGGATGATCCGGACAGAGAAAATGAAGGAGATTTTATATGCGCAGCAGAGTTTGCTACAACAGAAAATATTATCTTTATGGCAACTCATGGAAAAGGACTTATCTGTATGCCAATGTCTGAGGAATATGTGAGAAAACTGCAGTTCCCACAGATGGTGGCGGAAAATTCTGACAATCACGAAACTGCTTTTACTGTTTCAGTAGACCATATCAGTACCAGTACAGGAATCTCTGCAGCAGAACGTTCTGTTACAGCCATGAAATGTGTAGATGAGAATGCAAAACCTGAATATTTCAGACGTCCCGGACATATGTTTCCGCTTTTGGCAAAGAAGAATGGAGTGCTGGAAAGAAACGGACATACAGAGGCAACTGTAGATCTCTGCAGACTTGCTGGATTAAAACAGTGTGGTTTGTGTTGTGAAATTATGAGAGAAGACGGTACTATGATGCGGACCTCTGAGTTACGGGAACTTGCCAGAAAGTGGAATCTGAAATTTATAACGATTAAAGATATTCAGAATTACCGTAAATGCCATGATATCCTGGTGGACCGCGTAACGGCTACCCAAATGCCTACCAGATACGGAGAATTTATGGCATACGGATTTGTAAATCGTCTTAATGGTGAACATCATGTGGCACTGGTAAAAGGTGAAATTGGAGATGGAAAAGATGTTCTCTGTCGTGTGCATTCAGAGTGCCTGACAGGAGATGTTTTTGGATCTCAGCGTTGTGACTGCGGACAGCAGTTTGCAGCAGCTATGTCCCAGATTGAAGAAGAGGGAAGGGGAATACTTCTTTATATGAGACAGGAAGGACGAGGAATCGGACTGATCAATAAACTCCGTGCCTATGAACTTCAGGAACAGGGAATGGATACACTGGAAGCAAATCTGGCACTTGGATTTGCCGGGGATGAAAGAGAGTATTATATTGGTGCGCAGATTTTGAGAAATCTGGGAGTAAAAGAGCTGCGTCTTCTGACAAATAATCCAGATAAAGTTTATCAGCTGGAGGAATTTGGAATCAGAATCAAAAAAAGAGTTCCGATACAAATGAATGCCACCGCATATGATCTGCGCTATCTCAAAACCAAGCAATTACGAATGGGACATATTCTGAAGTATTAAATATAGCGGAGATTTCTAAATATAACGATAATGTTCCTGAAAAATAAAATTTACTGCGTATAAAAACCTGTACAGGTTAAAAATAAAAATTTACAGACGAAAGGATTACAAAAATGAAAACATTAGAAGGAAAATTAGTATCAGATGGAATGAAAGTAGGAATTGTAGCAGCCCGTTTTAATGAATTTATCACTTCCAAACTGGTAAGCGGTGCAATGGATGGACTGACACGGCACAATGTAAAAGAAGAGGACATTCAGGTAGCCTGGGTACCAGGTGCTTTTGAAATCCCGCTGATCGCGTTCAAAATGGCAAAAAGTGGAAAATATGATGCGGTGATCTGTGTCGGTGCAGTGATCCGTGGAAATACCAGCCATTATGATTATGTATGCAACGAGGTTTCCAAAGGTATTGCATCGGTGTCATTGGAAACAGGAGTTCCGGTATTGTTCGGAGTACTTACAACAGAGAACATCGAGCAGGCAATTGAGCGCGCAGGTACAAAAGCAGGAAATAAAGGCTATGACTGTGCACTCAGTGCCATTGAGATGGTAAATTTAATAAAAGAACTTGAGGCTTAAGCAGACAGCCTTTTCAAACACGCTCTAGCTCACGAAAATCGAATGGCAATGGAGCTTCCAGAGAAACAAATTCATTTTTGAAAGGATGCTGAAAAGAAACTTTCCATGCATGGAGGGCAGCTCTGGAAAAAGAGACGCAGGAAAGTACGCTGTTGTCTGGATTATATAGAGTATCACCGAGAAGCGGATGTCCTGCAGAAGCCATATGGACACGGATCTGGTGGGTACGTCCGGTATCCAGCTTAAGTGTGATAAGCGACCAATCCTGACTGGAAAAAAGAGTATGATAATGAGTAACTGCTGTTTTGATTTTTCCTGATGATGCAGATGAATGTGAGGAAAGATCAGCAGCAGTTTTCATCTTCAGACGATTCTCCGGATCTTGCATCAGTGGCAGATCTATGGTATGCCAGACATCAGCCGGATCTACAGGCAGAGCACCGGATACAACAGCAAGATACTGCTTACGGATCTTGCAGGGAGACTTTGCAGATTGAAGTCTCGAAGCAGCCACCTGATTCTTGGCAAAAACCACAATCCCGGAAGTCTCCTGATCCAGCCGTCCGACCGGGCGAACACAAACCTGTTCATTTTTCTCACGAAAGTAACTGGCAACAAGATTGGAGAGACTGTCTGCATAATGCATTCCTGTCGGATGAGTAGCTATTCCAGCTGGCTTATTAACTGCCAGAATATCTGTATCTTCGTATAAAATATCCAAAGAAAGAGAAGCTTCGGAAATTGGAACGGAAGCTTTATCACAATAAAAGTCGGTTTGATTTTTATTCCCGATTTTGTGATTATAATTTTCAAGATGTGCAGAAGCAGTCTGCGCTTCCTCCAGACAAATACGGATCACATCACCGGGATATGCTGTCTCAGTTACGCGACAGCGTATTCCGTTTTTTGTGATTCCATCCGGTCGAAACTTTGCCTGACTGATCTGTCGTTTCGTAAGTCCTGCATTCTTCTTCAGGAGTGTTTCAATTTTAATTTCTGTAGTTTGTTCATCTATTCTAAATTCCAGATATCGTTCCATCTCAATACTTTTCCTACATGATATATTTCTGATATTGATATTACAGGGCAAAAAATAAACTGTCAATGCAAAATTATGTCGACGTAATGCATAAATATACTGAAGAAAAATTACAATTGTGCTATGATAATATAAGAAACAAAACTATGAAAGCGGGGCAGAAAAAACTATGAAATACTTAATCATCGGAGCAGGAGGAACCGGCGGTGTTACTGGATATTATATGAAAAAAGCAGGCAAGGATGTGACCCTGATCGCAAGAGGCGAACACCTGAAAAAAATACAGGAACAGGGTCTTGCTTTAGAGAAAATGTGGGATAAAACAGAAGAAACAATCACCATCCCTGCTACAGACATGGAACATTACACAGACCATCCAGATGTAATTTTTGTCTGCGTAAAAGGCTATTCACTGGATGAAACCATACCATTTATCAAACGGATCGCGAAGAAAACTACCATCGTAATTCCAGTCTTAAACATCTACGGAACCGGTGGAAAGATGCAGAAACGGATGCCTGAACTTCTGGTAACAGACGGATGTATCTATGTCTCTGCAAATATCAAAGAACCAGGAAAACTGCTTCAGCATGGACAGATCCTTCGCATTGTATTTGGCGTAAGAGACAAAGCAGAATTCAGACCAGAATTGAAAGAAATCCAGAAAGACCTCTGTGACAGCCACATCGACGGAATCCTTTCCGAGAATATCCGCCGCGAAGCACTGGAGAAATTCTCCTATGTATCTCCGATCGGCGCAGCAGGACTCTATTATCACGCAACAGCTGCAGACTTCCAGAAAGAAGGCGAAGCCAGAGAACTCTTCAAAACCATGATAAGAGAAATCACAGCACTTGCAGAAGCCATGGGAGTCCCATTCCAGAAAGATATGGTAGACGTAAACTTAAAAATCCTTTCCAACCTTGCGCCGGAAGCGACCACTTCCATGCAGAGAGACATTATGGCGGGAAAACAATCCGAAATCGACGGATTAGTTTATGAAGTAGTAAGAATGGGCGAAGAATATCACGTTCCGGTACCTGCATATGAGAAAGTGGCAGAGAAAATCAAGACCCTGATATAAATAAAACAGTATAATATGGTATATGCATATCATACATATATAGAGTCAGAACAAGTAGAAAGTATAATTTTTTTAGAGTATATATTTTAGATGATAAGAAATATAGTATGTAAACACATTATTGCGGGAAATAAAAAGATAAAAGATAGATATATAAAAGATAAAAGAATATATTATCAATATTGAATGGTACTAAAAAGGGATGCGAATTACTCGCATCCCTTTCATACTCATTTGGACAATTTAATTTCTTGGAATTATAACTGAGGACCAGCAGCAACAAGTGCTTTACCAGCTGCGTTTCCTTCGTATTTAGCAAAGTTCTTGATGAATCTTCCAGCAAGATCTTTAGCTTTTTCTTCCCACTGAGCTGCATCAGCATATGTGTCACGAGGATCAAGGATACCTGTGTCTACGCCGTTAAGTTCTGTAGGTACTTCGAAATCGAAGAATGGGATCTTCTTAGTAGGAGCGTTAAGGATATCTCCGTTAAGGATTGCATCGATGATACCACGAGTATCTTTGATGGAGATACGTTTTCCTGTTCCGTTCCATCCTGTGTTAACGAGGTAAGCTTTAGCTCCGCTCTTTTCCATCTTCTTAACAAGTTCTTCTGCATATTTTGTCGGATGCAGTTCAAGGAATGCCTGTCCGAAGCAAGCAGAGAATGTAGGTGTAGGCTCTGTGATTCCACGCTCTGTACCAGCAAGTTTAGCTGTGAATCCAGACAGGAAATAGTACTGAGTCTGAGCTTCTGTCAGGATAGATACTGGAGGAAGTACTCCGAAAGCATCTGCGGACAGGAAGATTACGTTCTTAGCTGCCGGTGCAGAAGAGATCGGGCGAACGATGTTTTCAATGTGGTTGATCGGATAAGATACACGAGTATTCTCTGTTACGCTCTTATCTGCGAAATCAATCTTGCCTTCAGCATCAAGTGTTACGTTCTCAAGAAGAGCGTTACGTTTGATCGCATTGTAGATATCTGGCTCAGATTCTTTGTCAAGGTTGATAACTTTAGCGTAGCATCCACCTTCGAAGTTGAATACGCCGTTGTCATCCCAGCCATGTTCGTCATCACCGATCAGGAGACGTTTCGGATCTGTGGAAAGAGTAGTTTTACCTGTTCCGGAAAGACCGAAGAAGATAGCTGTGTTTTCGCCGTTCATATCTGTGTTTGCAGAGCAGTGCATGGAAGCCATACCTTTTAATGGAAGGAAGTAGTTCATCATAGAGAACATACCTTTCTTCATTTCTCCGCCGTACCATGTGTTTACGATAACCTGCTCTTTAGTTGTGATGTTGAACATTACAGCTGTTTCAGAGTTCAGGCCTAATTCTTTATAGTTTTCAACTTTAGCTTTAGAAGCGTTGTATACAACGAAATCTGGCTCGAAGTTTTCAAGTTCTTCAGCTGTTGGCTGGATGAACATATTTGTTACGAAATGTGCCTGCCAAGCAACTTCAACGATGAAACGGATAGCCATACGAGTATCTTTGTTAGCTCCGCAGAATGCATCTACTACGAAAAGTCTCTTGTTGGAGAGCTCTTTCTTAGCGATTTCTTTAACTGCTGTCCATGCTTCCTGAGTTGCAGGATGGTTATCGTTTTTGTACTCGTCTGTTGTCCACCATACTGTATCTTTGGAGTTCTCATCCATAACGATGTATTTGTCTTTAGGAGAACGTCCTGTGTAGATACCTGTCATAACGTTAACTGCACCAAGTTCGCTGACCTGACCTTTTTCAAAGCCTTCAAGCTCTGGTTTAGTTTCCTCTTCAAATAACATTTCATAAGAAGGATTGTAGACAATCTCAGTTGTTCCGGTAATGCCATACTTGCTTAAATCGATTTTTGCCATCTTACGTTTAACCTCTTTTCTTCGTTAATGAAAGTGCCTGCTTAAACAGGCTTTAAGATACCTTACCAAAAAAGCGAATAGTTATCGCTTCTCTTTTTCTATTATACATATTTAACGTGTAAAATCAACAGCATTTTTCCGTTTTTTTGATTTTTGTTAAAGATTTATCAACTATATTTCACATAAAAATCTGTTATTTTCAGAACAGGTATGTAAAATTATTATGTCGGCGATATAGGAATATTATTCGCGGATATGATAATATTTTGTTTATATAGTAGTATGTTAGATTTTGGCAGATGAAGTTTAACCGAATTAAGTAAGTCTCTTGTTTCAATTACGAATATCCGCCTGACCCGATCAAGCAAATTCTCTCTTCTTGCGAATATCAGTTTGACAGTGATATTTATTCAAAGGATGAGTGCTGAGTAAATAAAACAATCATATTGTAGTATGACATAATTCGATACAATATCCGATATGCAGTTGTCTGTTAAATTAATACATGGTAAAATGGGAAGAAATTCCGAATAAAAAGAAGGAGGCCGGGAACCTCATCGATCCCCGGCAAAAGTATGAAAAAGAAAAAGTTTTATTTGCAATTACTCTTTGCTCTGTACAGGTAATAATATAACCAGAAAATGTGAGAAATATGTGGTGAGATTTTGAAGAATTTGTGAAATTATGGTAAACAGACAATGAGAAAAGCCTGGTAAATACGTTACATATATTAAAGAAGAAAGGGAAACAGATTATGAACATACAGATTTTTGGTACAAAGAAAAACTTTGACAGCAAGAAAGCCGAACGCTACTTCAAAGAACGCGGGATCAAATACCAGTTTATAGATATGAAAGAAAAGGGCTTAAGCAAAGGCGAATTCAACTCCGTCTGCCAGGCAGTAGGCGGCTATGACAAACTGATAGACACCAACTGCAAAGATAAAGACCTTTTGGCTCTGATCACTTACATCGCAGAAGAAGACAAAGCAGAGAAAATCCTAGAGAACCAGAACATCATCAAAGTACCTATTGTAAGAAACGGAAAACAGGCAACAGTAGGATATCAGCCGGATGTCTGGAAGAAGTGGGATTGATGTAGGATGCATTTTATTTACTAAATTTTATAATCTATATACTATTCAAAAATATGAGATGATGAGAAAATGGAGTTAAATTGATGAACAAAATAGAGAAAGCAGAAACAGAATATGAATTCAATGCAAATAATAGGGAAGAACAGTTCGGTGAGGAGTTATTCAACCTTCTGTTACGTGTCCTGAACAGCCCCGCCAACCGCGAAGTCCTCGACAGCATTCGCGGCGAATACGGCTTACTCTGGTATCTGCTGAAAGCTGACAGCCCGGTAACCGTAGGTGAACTGGCAGAACACTTACAGGTAGTCCCAGGCAGAATGACAGACATCCTCAAGAACCTTGAGAAAAAAGGCATGATCCTCAGAAGCAGAAGCGAACAGGACCGCAGAGTCGTAGTTGTTTCTTTATTAGATGCAGGCAGAGAAGAAGTCCTCAGACGCCGCGCCCACATCCGAGAGAAATTTCAGGGAATCAACCAGTGCTTCACCCCAAAAGAGGCAGAAGAACTCCTTCGTTTGTTAAATGTGTTGCTAACTTACCAGAAATAATCTGAAATTTGAGTATTATTTCGCATTGCGAAATAAATAAAATATGTTAGAATAATAAATGACTTAAATAGAACAGAAGAATAAAAAACAGGACTGTTACGCGAGGCATAAATAAGGAACAAAAATCAGAGGCTAAATCTGAAATTTAACTGAATAAACTGCAAAGCAGTTATTCGGTTATGAGCAAGTAGTGAAGCGGATGCTTTTATCCGCTTGACATTTGAACTCCTCAAACCGTGCAGTCTTAATTTTTTGACAGATATTTCGCACTACGAAATAAAAAGAAAGGAAAGAAATTCATCAAAAATGATTACATTTAATAATACCAAAACCATCTACGACCTCGTAAAAAGAGTCGGCACAGAATTTGAAAATCAGGTATTCGTCCGCTATGAAAAAGACGATACCATCTACGAAAAAGGCTATGGCACCTACACTCTGGATACTATGGCAGTAGCAGCCTACACCGAACGCCAGAACCGTAAATTCGGTCATCCTATCCACGCAGCACTCCTCGGAAAATGCGGCTACGAATACCTCACAGTCCTTCTTGGCGTACCCTGCGCAGGTGGTATCACCTACCCGGCAGACATCCAGCTTAACAACGAAACTCTGGTAGAAAACTTCGAGAAAGCAGATATTGACATCCTGTTCTACGACAGAGATTTCATCTCACAGGTACAATATCTGAAAGAAAATTGCCCATGTATCAAGAAATACATCTGCTTACAGAGTGTAAAAAATGTCCGCACAGTTCCACAGATCCACAAATCCTACCGTGCAGAAAACATAGAAACCCGTCCGAAACCAACCGATTGTGCCATGATCATCTTCACCTCCGGTACCACCGGACACGGAAAAGGTGTTATGCTGTCCCACGGCAACATCATTGACAACATGTTTTGCACCGATGGTTTTCAGGATGTATGCCTGAATGTTCTTCCAATCAATCATATCTTCTGTATCAGCAGTGATATCATGCTGGTTCTCCGTTACGGAAGCACCCTTTGTCTTTGCGATGACTTGAAGAAAATGTTTTACTATATCCAGCTCTTTAAACCAACTGCCATGCGAGTTGTCCCAATGATGGCAAAAACTTTTGTAAACCGTGTAGCTATCGCCAAAGCCAAAAATCCGGACCGCACCCTGATGGACATCAAAGAAGAAGTTCTCGGACCAAGAATGGAACGACTGGTAAGCGGCGGCGGATACCTTTCTCCGGAACTGGCGAAATCTCTGATGGACTTAAACATCACCGCAGCTCAGGGATACGGAATGTCAGAATGCTCCCCGAAGATCTCTGTCCCGGACTATGACAGAAAGGACAAACTAGATTCTGTCGGACACCTCGTCACCGGATGCCAGGTCCGTATCGTAGACCAGGAAATCCAGGTAAAAAGCCCGTCCGTGATGATGGGATATTACAAAGATCCTGAACTTACCGCAGAAGCCATCACAGAAGACGGATGGCTCAGAACCGGCGATCTAGGCTACGTAGATGATGAAGGCTTTCTTTACTTAAGCGGTCGAAAGAAAAACCTGATCATCTTAAGCAATGGCGAGAACGTTTCCCCTGAGATGATCGAGAATAAATTTGACAAAGACCGTCTGGTTATGGACATCGTAGCCTACGGAAAAGGCGAGCAGATCGTAGCAGAAGTTTACCCGAACTACGAATACGCCCAGACAAACGGCATGCAGGATATCCTTAGTGAAGTAAAGAAACTGGTTGCCATACATAATCAGGAACTGCCAACTTATGCCCGCATCGCAGACGTAACTGTGCGAAGAAATCCATTCCCGAAAACCGCATCCAAGAAAATTATCCGCGCGAAATTCTTCGAGGAAAAGAAAAACCAGGAACAGCAGCAGTCCGTTCTGCACAAACCGGAAAATGATTTCCAGCAGCAGATCTATGATGCCTGCGCAGCTGCACTGGGACATGCAGATTTCAGCATAGACGAAGACCTCTACAGCGCAGGTCTGGACTCCTTTGGCAGCATCATGCTGATCGCAGATTTTACAGAAAAACTGCACAGAAATATCACTCTTACAGAGCTAATGGAACACAGAACAGTCAAAGAACTGGAAACATTTTTCGACGAACAGGATGAGAAACCGCAGATTGATTTCTCTGTCCGACCGGTATATCCGCTGACCAGTCTGCAGATGTATTTCGCTTATGTTATCCCGGGAAATACCACCGGAAACCTGCCGTTTGCATTCAAACTGGATAAAGGCGTAGACCTGAACAGAATGCGCGAAGCCTGCTATCAGGTACTGGATGCTCATCCGGGTCTGAAGGGAATCATCAAGCCGACAGAGCAGAAATATTATGCACTGTTCAGAGATGATACAAGAAGAATTGAAATCCCGATCACCCAGGTCAGAGACGAAGAAGTCCCGGAAATGATGCAGAAACTGATCGTTCCATTTACATACAGAGAGAACGATAACCTGGTACATATTTACCTGTTCGAAGGACAAAAAAATAACTACATTTTCTTTGATGTGGCACATATCATGGGCGACGGTGTAACCATGAACATCCTCATGGAAGACCTGAACAAAGCTTATGCAGGAGAGCCGCTGGAAGCAGAAACTTACACTGCCTACGAGTATGCCTTAGAGGAACAGCTCCGCAAAGATAATGGCATTCTGGAACACGATACAAAGTATGTAACAAACCTCATGGACGGCATCAAAATGAACCGTTCCCTGTTAAACAAAACAGAGAAGGAAGACCTGAAAGAAGGACGCTTCGGTTCCATCCGCCGTACCTTTGACAGCCTGCCAAGACAGGAATTTCTTTACTACGGAAAACAGCACGGAGTATCCGAGAATGCCATGTTTATCGCCGCATTTAATTACTGTGTAAGCCTGTTCAGCGATGAAAAAGATGTATTCTGTACTTCCATCCACAGCGGACGTACAGACAGCCGCTGGAACCGTCTGGCAGGATGCCTGTTCGAGACTTACTTCTGCCGCTACACACAGGTAGCCCACGAAAAGACCGACAATCTGATCAAAAAGACCGGAAATCAGATCATGGAAACCATGAAGAACCTTGTTTCCTGTTCCCGTGAGGGTGAGATGTTCATCCAGTTCCAGGGTGACTTACTGGATACTCCGCAGATCGGAAATCTGCCTACAGAACGTGTAAAGATCCAACTGGATTCCCTGCCGTTCCATCTGCAGATCATGTACAATAAGAAAGGCTATTTCATCGAACTGCGTTACTGGGAAAACCGTTTCGACAGAGAAGTACTGGAAGTATTTTTAACCTGTTATGAAGCAGTTCTGTTGGCAATGCTGAATGAAACTTCTGTGCGTAAACTGAAACGCCATATGCCGGAGTCTGTATATCCGAGCAAATACACCATTGAAGCCGGAAAACTGAACAAGGCAGCAGGCTACACTCTGGTTCCGGATGTAGACGAAGACCAGAAAATCCGAGTTTATGTTCTGGACGACGATTTGAACAAGAAGCCATACGGCGCATGGGGCCAGTTCTATATCATGAACTACCAACCGGTCAATTACGTAGACGTAGGACCATATCCATTCGGTCCAGGCGTAGTTTACCAGACCGGTGTTATCGCACGAATCTTACCGGATGGTTCTATTGATTTCATGGAAAACACCGGCCGTACCGTATTGACTGACGGTGCGCACGGAAGAAGATATTTCGACCTGAAAAAAGCAGAAGAAGTACTGAAAGCACACAGTGGGATCAGTCAGGCATCCTGCTATATGATCTACGATCCGGAAGAACGCGATATGGTACTTAAGGCAGAAGTCCATCTGTCTGATAGAAACAGTAAAGAAACCATAGACACTGCACAGATCATACAGGAACTTCAGGAACAATACGGAGAACTGGTGGCGCCGAAATATATGGAAATCGTTGGATGATCTGCTTATGATTTGCTGTATTTTCAGCAACACTGGACGTGACCGCATCAGATAACTCTGATTTTAGACCGCATCAGATAACTCTGATTTTGGACTTGACATTATCTGAAAAAATAATATAACTATATATAAGTGACTTGTAAGGTAGAACAGAGAATTACTGTTGCCTTCTGGAATCAGTGAGGACAGATGAGCTGGCTGCTGACAGTTATGATATTAATAGGAATTGTATTCTTTATCATGAACGTCGAGTGGCCGGCTCATTTTTTACATAAAAAATAAAGAATACGAAGCAGGAGAGGAAAGAAATGGCAAAGATCAGAATCATAAAGAAAAACAATGATTGCAGCATGGAATATGAAGTAGGTGATATTTTCGAAATCGTAGGTACCTGGTACGGAGGTGTCCACATCAACGGCCGCTCCGGCATCCCGGTTTCCCTTGATAAAGAAGAATACATGGAACTCAATACAGAACCAGAACCGGAAGAAGCTGACAGCACAGAAAATGGAAACATATCAGAAACACCGGAACACGATATCCAGGTAGGCGATATCGTTCAGCATTTCAAGAGAGAATGGGTATCCGCAGACACCTCCGAATATCTCTACAAAGTCCTGGCAGTAGCCCATCATACAGAAAACGGCGAGAAACTGATGATCTATCAGGCACTCTACGCACCTTTCAAAATCTGCGCCAGACCATATGATATGTTTATGAGCGAAGTAGACAGAGAGAAATATCCGGATATTAAACAGAAATACAGATTTGAGAAATACACTGTCAAATAGACACTTCTGCCTGTACAAAAACACTTTATTGTTGTATAGTAATAAAAAATAATAACAGCACACATTTCAGCAATTTTACCTGACCATCTGAAAAAACGTGCGGAAAGAAACGGAAGGAAAAAAGAACCATGCAGAAAGTATTAGTAGTTGTAGATATGCAGAATGACTTTATCGACGGAGCACTTGGAACAAAAGAGGCAGTTGCCATTGTACCTAATGTAGAAGAAAAAATCAAAAACTTTGATGGAGTTGTTCTTTTCACCAGAGATACTCATGAGACTTATTATCTCGACACCCAGGAAGGAAAGAAGCTCCCTGTACCACACTGCATCCGTGATACAGAAGGATGGCAGATCAGAAGCGAATTAGACGCTCTCAGAAAAACAGAACCAATCGATAAAGAAACTTTCGGCTCCACAGATCTGGCAGGAGAATTGGTAGCAATGAATGAGGACGACGAAATTGAAAGCATCACATTTGTAGGTTTATGCACAGATATCTGTGTAATTTCCAATGCACTTCTGGTTAAAGCATCCCTTCCGGAAGTCCCGATCATTGTAGATGCCAAATGCTGTGCAGGCGTAACACCGGAAAGCCATGAAAATGCACTGAAAGCTATGGAAGTATGTCAGATTCAGATTGAGAGATAAAATTTCAAATCAAATGCTAAACTGCGGAGAAGTTATTCGGTTATGAGCAAGTAGCGAAGCGGATGATTTTATCCGCTTGACAGAGAATTAAAAAACAGCGTTAGGATTCAGAAACGAGGAGTGACATTATAATGAAGACAATTACAAGAGACGAGGCATTTACTTTATTAAAGAAATACAACAAAGATCCATTTCACATTCAGCATGCACTGACTGTAGAGGCAGTAATGAAATGGTACGCCAATGAACTCGGCTACGGAGAAGACGCAGAATACTGGGGAATCGTAGGACTCCTCCACGACATTGACTTCGAACTCTATCCAGAAGAACATTGCCTCAAAGCACCGGAAATGCTCCGTGAAGCAGGTGTGGGTGAAGATGTGATCCATGCAGTTGTATCCCATGGTTACGGCATTACCATAGCCTGCGGCACAACCCTCGATGTGGCTCCGGAACACGAAATGGAAAAAGTCCTCTTTGCAGCTGACGAACTCACAGGACTCATTTGGGCAGCAGCACTTATGAGACCATCCAAGAGCACGAAAGATATGGAGTTGAAATCTCTAAAAAAGAAATATAAGAGTAAGGGATTTGCGGCAGGATGCTCAAGAGAAGTTATCGAACGCGGAGCTGAACAGCTCGGCTGGGAACTGCAGAAACTGCTTACTATGACCTTGCAGGCGATGGCGGATTGCGAGGATGAGATTAAGGCGGAGATGGATGCGGAAGCGTAACGAACCATAGAAATAAATACAATATGTAGAAACAATCGATAAAATCAAAATTCATTTTAAAGAATATCTGAAAGCATAAAAATATATATCAGAAATAGCAACGTAATCAAAACAGCTTCACAACCGGAGACAACTTCAGTTGTGAGGCTGTTTTTTATATTACTCTGCCTAGATACTCAAAAATCATGAAAAAACTAGCAGGGATTTTTATACCCCACCTATTGATATACACTGTAATCATCTAAGAGAATAAAAACCACAATTTTCAAAGAAATGGAGGAACTGGCAATGAAGGGATTTAATACGAGTGATGGTTACATGGGACTGGTAGATGGTAAATATATCTTATTTGCCAGTGAATCTGATTACTACGAATACATGAATGATTAGGAGAGGCTGCAATGAAAAAAGTATTTATCACATTGACAGGAACAAAGCACTATTATGGAAATGATTTTCTGAAAAAAGATATGAAAATTCGATTGGAAAAAGAACCGGAAAATGAATATGACAAGGAAGCAATCAAAGTAACCTGTGAAGGACTTGGAAAAATTGGCTATGTGGCAAATAGTTCTCATACGGTAATAGGAGAATCAATAAGTGCAGGCCGCTTGTATGACAAGATTGGTGATATAGCATACGCGAAGGTAATATTAGTTACATCATCAGGAACAATCTGTAAGATATGCCAAAAGAGCTTAAAAAAGAAAAAGTAAAAAATAGTTCATTTTACAAATTTCATACGGAAGATGTACGATATATTTCCCATCTATGATATACTCGAACTATCATTAAATGAAAGGAACGGGGAAATATGCCGAAGGGAAATAATCAGAAATTCAAGCTATACCGACTCGCTCAGATCATGCAGGAGCAGACAGATGACGAGCATTATATTACAATGCCGGAAATTATGAAAAGTCTGGCACAATATGAAGTAACAGCGGATCGAAAAAGTATATATGCAGATTTGCGTGATCTGAGTGTGCTGGGTGTTGACGTGGAAGGAGAACCAGTAGGCAATCGATACCATTATCACGTGGTGAATCGTGCATTTGAACTTCCGGAATTAAAACTTTTGGTAGATGCGATCCAGTCATCTAAATTTATTACAGAGAAAAAATCAAATGCATTGATCAAAAAACTGGAAACTCTGGTAAGTAAATATGATGCCCAGAAATTACAGCGACAGGTATATGTATCCGGAAGAATCAAAACAATGAATGAGAGTATCTATTACACTGTAGATGCAATTCATAATGCGATTTCTGAGAATAAAAAGATAAAATTCCAATATTATCAGTGGAACGTAAAAAAGGAAATGGAACTGCGACATAATGGAGCATGGTATCATATCAGCCCCTGGGGTCTGTCATGGGACAATGAAAATTATTACTTAGTTGGATATGATTCAGCTGCAGATAAGATTAAACATTACCGGGTGGACAAAATGCTTCATATCAAATTGTCAAATGAGAGCCGGGAAGGAAAAGAGCATTTCAAAAAATTAGATATGGCAGATTATGCAAAGAAAAGTTTCGGAATGTTCGGTGGTAAAGAACAGAAAGTAAAAATGCTTGTGAAAAATAATCTGGCAGGCGTGATTATTGACCGTTTCGGAAAAGAAATAATGATGGTCCCGGCTGATGATGAACATTTTACAGTGAATGTGGATGTACATGTCAGTAGACAGTTTCTTGGATGGGTATTCTCTCTGGGAGAAGATATCAGGATTGTTGGTCCGGATGAAGTAGTGGAACAGATGAAGATGGAAGGACGAAGATTAGTGGAACAATATCAAAGCTGATAAAAGCAGAAAAAACCTGATAAAACCTGAGATATTACAACAGGATGCTCTCGAAAAGCCGTCGAATATAGAACAACAAAATAGTAGAGATTATTCAGGCGGAAACGGGATGTATCAGGAGAAATGATATGTCCCATTTTTTACAGGATATTCACAGATAACTATCGGCAGAAAGGCCATTAGATATATTCTTTGACACCAATATGGTCTCTGTAATGTCGAACGAAAATAATTGCTGTTTATGTCGAAAAAGAGTATAATATGACGTAAAGTAGTCAACTTTATCAAATGACTAAGAACGTGAGAAATAAAAATGCAATTCTAAAGATAAAACAAAGGAAAAATCAGTGCCTTGCAGGCATTTGGAAATTGGATAAATATGACAGATAAGACATTAAATTACTACAATAAAAATGCTCAGACCTTTGCAGATGGGACTGTTTCTGTAGAGTTTACAGAAATGCAGGACAAATTCCTGAAAAAGCTTAATCCGGGAGCACATATCCTTGATTTCGGTTGTGGCGCGGGAAGAGATACAAAATATTTTCTAAGCCAAGGCTATCTGGTAGATGCAATAGATGGTTCCGAACAGTTGTGCCAGATTGCAAGTAAATATACCGGAATCAAGGTCAGACAGATGCTGTTTCAGGAAGTGGAAATAAATGAGAAATATGACGGCATATGGGCATGTGCCTCTATCCTTCATTTGCCGAAGAAAGAATTGAGAGAAGTTCTTAAGAAAATGCTCACAGCATTGAAGCCTGACGGATGGATTTATACCTCCTTCAAATACGGAGAATATGAAGGCGAGCGAAACGGACGCTATTTTACAGATTTTACAATAGACACCTTTACGGATTTCGTACAGGAGATACACAATCTGCAAATAGAAGAACACTGGATAACAGGAGATGTTCGCCCGGGAAGAGGTGAGGAAAAATGGCTGAACTTAATTCTGCAGAAAAAATGAACATCAGATATGAAGAAGAATATTCCACAGATGCCATGACCGGCGGTCCTGATAAAAGAAGACAATTGTATTATCGACTGATTGAGAGTATGAAAAAGGCAGAAAGTGTCGATATTATCGTTTCATTTCTCATGGAATCCGGAGTAAAAATGCTCCTTCAGGAACTGGAAAACACCCTGAAACGCGGAGCTAAAATCCGAATCCTGACAGGAAACTATCTCGGAATCACTCAACCGTCTGCACTATATCTGATCAAAAGGAAACTCGGTGACAGAGCTGACCTTAGATTTTACTGTGAAAAAGGACGGTCCTTTCATCCAAAGTCTTACATTTTCCATTATGCAGACCACAGCGAACTTTATATTGGCTCATCCAATATTTCAAGAAGTGCACTGACTTCAGGAATAGAATGGAACTACCGTTTCAGCAGCAAAAAAGATCCGGAAAACTATGCTGAATTTTTTCATACATTTGAAGACTTGTTTGAGAACCATTCCATCATAATTGATGATAAAGAATTAAAACGATATTCCCAGAACTGGCACCGTCCTGCAGTGGCAAAAGACCTTGATAAATATGACTTTGAACTGGAAACAGAAGATACCAAAATAAAACCAATGTATGAGCCAAGAGGAGCACAGATTGAAGCCCTTTGTGCACTGGAAGATACAAGAGCAGAAGGAGCAAAGAAAGCGCTCATCCAGGCTGCAACGGGTATCGGAAAAACTTATCTGGCAGCATTTGATTCCAAACCATATGAAAAGGTTTTATTTGTTGCACATAGAGAGGAAATTCTGAAACAGGCAGCAAGTTCTTTCCGAAATGTAAAAAATTCAGAGGATTATGGATTCTTTACAGGAGATGAGAAATGTACGGATAAATCCGTTATCTTTGCTTCCGTAGCAACTCTTGGAAAATCAGAATATCTGAATGCAAAATACTTTGTACCGGATTACTTCGACTACGTAGTGATTGATGAATTTCATCATGCAGTCAATGATCAATACAGAAAAATCGTAGAGTATTTTAAACCTCAATTTCTCCTCGGACTGACAGCAACACCTGAGAGAATGGATGGCAAAAATATATATGAAATCTGTGATTATAATGTGCCGTATGAGATTTCATTAAAAGATGGCATCAATAAAGGAATGCTGGTTCCATTTTACTATTACGGAATCTACGACGAGACAGACTATACCAAACTGCATACAGTCAGAGGAAAATATGCGGAAGAAGAGCTGAACAAAACGTACATAGGAAACGCTTACAGACATGATTTGATTTATAAATATTACTGCAAATATGGTTCAAAACAGGCATTAGGCTTCTGCTGCTCCAGAAAACATGCAGAAGAAATGGCAAAAGAATTCAGCAGAAAAGGAATCCCGTCGGCAGCAGTTTACAGCAATGCAGACGGAAAATTCTCCATGGACAGAACAGAAGCAATTGAGAAACTGGAAAGCGGAAAAATCAAAGTTATTTTTTCAGTGGATATGTTCAATGAAGGCGTAGATATCCCATCTGTAGACATGGTAATGTTCCTCCGGCCGACTGAATCTCCAGTCGTATTTCTGCAGCAGCTTGGAAGAGGGTTACGGAGAAGTAAAGGAAAAGAATATCTCAATGTCCTGGACTTCATCGGCAATTATGAAAAAGCAGGAAGAATCAGATACTTACTGACAGGAAAAAATAAAGCAGAGAAACAAGCTTATTCTCCGGCAGATAAAACGAATTATCCTGATGATTGTTTTGTTGACTTTGATATGAAACTAATTGATCTGTTTGCAGAAATGGACAAGAAACAACAGTCACTCAGAGATCAGATTAAAAAAGAATATCTCAGAGTAAAAGAATTACTTGGCAGACAGCCATCCAGAATGGACTTATTTACATATATGGATGATGACATTTATCAGAAGGCAATTACACGTTCAAGCGAAAATCCATTTAAAAAGTACTTGGAATATCTGAATGAATTAAATGAACTTACAGATGAACAAAAAAGTTTTTGCCAGGGAATAGGAAAAGAATTCATAAAACTACTAGAAAACACCAATATGACCAAGGTATACAAAATGCCAGTACTGATGGCTTTCTATAATCATGGTGACGTGAGAATGTAAGTAACAGAAGAAGAACTTCTGGCAAGTTGGAAAGAATTCTTTTCTACAGGAACAAATTGGAAAGATCTGGACACAGGGATTACATATGAGCAGTATTGCAAAATTTCGGATAAAAATCATATTAAAAGGATTATTAAGATGCCGGTGAACTTCTTAGCGAAATCAGGAAAAGGATTCTTTGTGAAAAAGGAAGATGCAGTGCTGGCATTAAGGAATGAAATGAAAGAAATCATAAAGAATCCAGTATTAGCAGAGCAAATGAAAGACGTAATTGAATATAGGGTAATGGATTATTATCAGAGACGATATAAAGAACAAATGACAGGTCTTTTGCAGTGATGGAGAGATGCGTATGGAAACAGAAAATTATGTATATAAGAAGGAGATAGATTGGTCCACATTAATGGAAGGATTGCCATTGGATAACCAAGTAATTTTTTTACGCAATATGGAAAACTTTTTGCAACGTGGCGAGTCTAAAATTATTCATTTTTTCATGAATGGAAAAACGTATGATGCGAAAATAGTTAATGTAAATAATTCGGTAGAAAAGAGAAAAAAGATGCATATCAAATCAGATATACAAGAAATGGCGAATTAGCACAGGCGTTGCAGCAATATTTTTTCAAAAGTATGACTTATATACAGACAATTCGTGAAAACAGAGATTCAAAAGACAGAAGTTATATAAAAGTGCCGGAAGGATTAAAAGAATATCTTGCGATTTATACGACTGAATATGAAGATACTTTTTTACTTGAACCAATTGCACAGGACGATTTTCAGGTTATGAAAAAAGCAATTCAAGGAATGCGAGAACGTTCTGTAGAGAATGAAATAGAATATGAACTTGAAGACAAAAATAGTGATATAGAAAAAAGATTACAGATTGTTAAGATTCGGAAATTGAACAGAAAAATAGGAGAAAATTTAAAACTATTATATGAATATCGATGCCAAATTTGCGGTCAGATAACTGGGCAAAAATATGGTTTACATATAGCGGAGGCACATCATATTGATTATTTTGTCAATAGCTTGAATAATGATGCGAATAATCAAATGATTGTTTGTCCGAACCATCATAGTGTTATACATGATGAGAATCCGGTGTTTGACAGGAAAAAGATGCGGTAAAAAGAAGAAGATGGAATGAAATGATTACTTTTCAACAGGAATCAGAACACTTACTGGAGGCTACACTGAATATGGATGAAGAAGCAGTTGCAGAGGGAATTGAAAAGATTCATACAGAATATGTTTCAAATGTTCAGTATAATAATGAGAATTCGCTGAGCAGTGTACTTGCAATTGCATATCTAAGGTCTATGGAATATTATTTTAAACCAGTTCGTGAACTGCCGACAGGACGTGGATTTGCAGATTTTGTATTTGTTCCGAAACCAGAGTATATTTCTGATTATCCGGCGTTGATAGTAAAACTTAAATGGAATAAGAATGCCAAGACAGCACTACAGCAGATAAAAGAGAGAAAATATCCTGAATTAATAAGACAGTATACAGGAGATATTTTACTGGTTGGGGTAAATTATGATAAAAAGACGAAGAAACATCAATGTTTGATAGAATCATATGATAAACAGGAAAGATAAATTTTGAATACGTAAAAGAAGGATGCTCAAAATGACGCAGGAAAAGTTACAGGAGTTACACAGTGGATTAGAAACAGCATACATAAACGAAACAGTTGCTTCTAATCTTGCGTATAGGCCGCAATTTGTTTCGAATAATTATAAAGAAGGTAAGAAAGTATTATCCTCTATTGAAGATGAGTTGCTGGCATGTGACCAATTCCAGATTAGTGTTGCATTTATTACATTGGGTGGAATTACGCCTTTACTTCAGACGTTGCGTGAATTGGAAGCAAAAGGAATTAAGGGCAAAATTCTTACAACCAACTATTTGAATTTTAGTGAACCGAAAGCTTTGGAAAAGCTGAATGCTTTTTCAAATATTACACTAAAGATGTATGATGTAGATGCAGCGGGAGAGGGATTTCATACTAAAGGATACATATTCAAAAAGGATGAGATATATAGAATTATTATAGGCAGTTCCAATATGACCAAAACTGCACTTACTACCAACAGAGAATGGAATACTCGTATCATTTCGACAGAGAAGGGTGAGGTGGCACAGGAGATTATTGAAGAATTTAATGTGCTCTGGAATAGCAGATATGCTCTTGATTATGAAGCTTTTTATGAGAGATACCGGGAAAGATATCAGATCATTAAGAAGCAGAGGGAAATTGCCCGAAGTGAAGAAATTCCTTCCCTGGAAAAGTATCGTTTAATACCAAATGTAATGCAGGTAAAGTTTATTACTAATCTAAGAAAGATATTGAAAAATGGTCAGAATCGTGCCTTGTTGATTTCAGCTACTGGAACAGGTAAAACTTATGCATCTGCATTTGCCATGCGTGAGTTGGAATTTAAAAGAGTGCTATTTCTGGTACATCGTGGACAGATTGCGAAGCAGGCATTGAAGTCTTACAGGAAAGTTTTCAGTGGAAAGGTGTCCATGGGAATGATAACTGGAAAATATCAGGATTATGATGCGGATTTCATTTTTGCTACGATTCAGTCTATGAGTAAGACAGAGCTTCTCGAGAGATATGACAGAGATGCTTTTGATGCGATTATAATTGATGAAGCACATCATAGTGCTGCTAATAGTTATAAGAAAGTCATGGAGTATTTTACACCGGAATTATGGCTGGGAATGACAGCAACACCGGATAAGCGTGATGATAATCTGGAAGGCAGAAATATCTATGAGATTTTTAATCATCAGATTGCCTGCGAAATTCGTTTACAGGATGCAATGAAAGAAGATTTGTTGTGCCCGTTCCATTACTTTGGAATTACTGATTTAGACAAAGTTACTGATAGCGGAAAATCAGTGAAAGAAAAGGTTGAGAATTTTCGATATTTGACATCTGATGAGCGTGTATGTAAAGTGATGGAGCAGGCGAAGTTCTTCGGATATTCAGGAGAACGAGTAAAAGGACTGATATTCTGCAGCCGGATTGATGAGGCAAGAGAGCTGTCGAAGAAGTTTAATGAAAAAGGGTGGAGAACGTTAGTACTTAGCGGAAGTGATTCTGAAGATGCCAGAGCAGCTGCTATTGAGCGTCTTGCAGGAGACGAGGCGGAAAATGCATTAGACTATATTCTGTCTGTAGAGATTTTTTCGGAAGGTGTTGATGTGCCGGAAATTAATCAGGTTATCATGCTTAGACCAACAGAATCTCCTATTGTGTTTATTCAACAATTAGGAAGAGGATTGCGTAAGGCCGAAAATAAAGAATACGTAGTGGTTTTGGATTTTATTGGAAATTATAGGAATAACTTTATGATTCCTGTTGCCCTTTCGGGTGATCGAAGTTATAACTCGGATACAATTCGTAAATATGTAATTAGTGGAAATAATACAATTCCGGGAGCATCAACGATTCATTTTGATGAAATTTCCAAGGAGAAAATATTTCATTCTATTGATAAAATTCGTGGAGTAAAGGCCATTATACGTGAAAGCTATGCAATATTAAAGAATCGTTTGGGCAGAGTTCCATATTTAATGGACTTTTATGAAAATGGTGAGGTGGATCCCCTTGTAATTATAGGAGAATATAAAACTTATCAGGATTTTTTATGTGTTGTAGAGGCGGAAACTTATACAGGAAAAATGTCTGAGCAGGAAAAACTAACATTGGAATATGTTTCAAAAACAGTGTTGAGTGGTGTCAGACCATATGAACTGGAAATATTGAAGAGTCTGTTTGAAGAAGAAAGTATTTCAGGAGATTCTTTTATAGAAACGATGAAACAGAAATATTCAGTTACAGACAAAAAGATCTTAGACAATGCAATTAATGTTCTTGAAGGTCATTTTGTAAGTAAGGAAGAGGAATATAAACGTTTTAAAAATATTGAAATTCTGGAAGCTGATACGGACAAAATGATTAGAAGGATGCAAAGTTATACAGAGAGATTAAAGCATGTAGAATTTTGCAAACAGATGAAAGACCTTGTGGATGTAGGCTTAAAGCGATATGAAGATAAATATAGCGTTGAAAAGAGAGGCAGCAGTTTATTTGTTCTGTATGAAAAATATTCTCGACGTGATGTGAGTTTTTTGATGAATTGTGGAAAAGATTTGTCTTCAACAATGTATGGAATGAAGCGAATTGACAATGATGTCTTTATTTTTGTAACTTATCATAAGGTTGGTGCTGAGAGTGAAGAAAAGATGTATGCGGATGGTAAACCAGATTATGCAGATGTGTTTACTGACAATATGATTTTTAAATGGGATTCTCAGATTGGTAAAGGTCCGGAAAGTGGATATATGAAAGATGTTTTGGGAGCTGAGAGAAAACATCTTTTGGTCAAGAAGAGTGATGCGGAAACCAGTTTCTATTACATGGGAACTTTTGATATAGTAGACGTTACCGGCGATAAGAAAAAAGACAACAATGGAAGATGGAAAGATATTTCCAAAGTGACTGTGAAAATGCATCATGCGGTTAGAGAGGATTTGCTTAGATATCTGGAAAGTAAGATTATAACTGAGGAGAAGAAATAACATGAAAACAATTAAGGTTGTAGCAGCAGTGATAAAAGATGGCGATAAAATTTTTGCGACACAGCGTGGGTATGGAGAATTTAAGGACGGATGGGAATTCCCTGGTGGTAAAGTTGAGCCTGGTGAAACTCCGGAAGCTGCACTTGCCAGAGAGATTAGAGAAGAATTGGATACAGAAATTGAAGTTGGAAGAAAAATTGCTTGTGTAGAATATGATTATCCTGCATTTCATTTATCCATGGACTGTTTTTGGGCAGAAGTTATTAGTGGAAATCTGATTTTAAAGGAACATGAAGCTGCGAAATGGCTTACGAAAAATGAATTGGATAGTGTAGACTGGTTACCGGCAGATCAGGGATTAGTTGAGAAGATAAAAATGGAATGGGATTGATAACTATGACTTCATGAGGAGGATACAACTAATGTATTTGGAAAATTATCCATATAATATTTTTAATCCTAGATATTTTGAACAAGCTTATATACAGCAACTGGAAAATCAGAGAAATATGGAACAGCAAAAAAATATTTATGATATGGTTAAAGCTATTTCCGATTATTGTGAAGCGGCAAGAAAGATACATCCTGATTATCAGCAAAGGGCAATAGAGGCTTGTTTACAGGAAATTATTCGGCAGATGTCGATTGATAACCAAAGTAGATAAAATTATTTCTAGTATTGTAGACTGACCATTGCTAGGAACTGTCAAAAGCAGGGAAAAGGAAATAGGTGGAACAATGACTGAAGAACAAAAGCGGAAAATAAAGAACTATGACTATTTAAATCAGATTGTACTAAAAGGAAAGACTCTTTTTACAGGATCATCTCTTATGGAAATGTTTCCTATCTGTGAAATCGCCAGAAGCAGGGGAATTGAAGAAGTTGTTTATAATCGTGGTGTTGGTGGCTTAAATACAGATGAATTTCTGGAATATATTCATACATTGCTTTTGGATTTGGAGCCATCAAGGATTTTTATTAATATTGGAACAAATGACATCACAGAAAAACATTTTGATGATCAATGGTTTGCTCACTTAATGGATAATTATAGAAAAATTCTGGAAATTATATATGAAAAGCTGGATAAACCGGAAGTTTATGTGATGGCTTTCTATCCGGCAAATCTTCATCTTCCATGGCAAACTGCGGAATCCATAGAGTGGATGAAACTACGGACGCCGGAGAATATTGAACGATGCAACAAAGAACTTAGGGAAATCGCAGAATCTTTTGGATGTAATTATCTGGACTGTAATATCCATCTTTTTGATAAAAATGGTGAACAAAAAACAGAGTATGCGATTGATGGGGTTCATATGTATGCAAATGGATATTTAAAAGTTTTTGATTCTTTGGTACAGCATTTGCATTAATTACTAATTTAAGAAAACGAGGAAACGTTAAATAATGACTTATTATGACCAGGAAAACCAGTTCCTGCGGCAGCGTTTGCAGAAGGAAATTCCGATTTTGACAGCATTAATACAGAATTTGTATAAAGAACTGGACCGGAAGTTTCATTTGAATGGTGCGAAAGTACCAGTGACATTTGGATTTGACACAGATTCCTTGGGCTCTTACACGAGACAGAGTGCCCATGAAGATGAGCATTTTCATTTTTCACTGCTCTTTATTGCATATGGAGTGAAGAATCCATTGTCAAAAGAAGATCGTATTGATTTATTTAAGCATGAGTACGCACATTACATGCAATACAATATGCAGATACCTGAAAAGTATAAATGGCAGGCAGGAACACATGGAAGTGCTTGGAAATATTGTTGTTCTCTTATAGGAGCCGCTCCGACACCGTATTATAAGGCAGGGGAAGCGCTGATGGATCACAATTATGACAATGTTTTAAAGAGTCGGATTCATGATAAGACAGTGCCGATCCGGGATACTTATCAACGTCTGCAGAAAGCGCAGAAGGAAAAGAACGAAGTTGTTCAATATAAGATTGGAGACAGCGTCACACATCCGAAATTCGGAAATGGAATTGTAGAAAAGATTAATCCGAGGTCTGGCGGAGTTCATCTTCATATCCGTTTTGATGATGATGTAAAATGTATAGATCAGAAGTGGTTGATTAAAAAATATAAAAAACAGAGGTGTGGACAATGAGTGACGCAGAAAAAGTAAATAAGAAAAAACATGATCTTACCCATGAGGAATATATTCAGGCAGCGGAGTATTGGAAGCAGAAAGATGCCCAGGCTGTAAAGGTGGATCGTGAAACTCTGCAAAAAGAAATAGATGCTTATATTCAGGAGAATAACACCTGTGCACTTGCAACCGGAGCGGGAGAATTTGTGCGTTGTACGCCTGTGGAATATAGTTATCATGATGGTGCGTTCTGGATTTTTTCTGAAGGCGGTGAGAAGTTTGCGGCATTGGAGAAAAATAAGAATGTATGTCTTGTTATATTTGATAAGTATCAGGGGTTTGGCAATTTAAAAGGAATGCAGGTGACAGGAAAAGCTGTAATGCCGGAGTATTTTTCGGAAGAATATGTTCATGCGACTGAGCTTCGCAAGATTCCTGTAGCTGCCTTAAAGAAACTTCCACATCCAATGAATCTGATCAAAATCATACCGGATAAAATAGAATTTACAAATTCAGAGTTCAAAAAAGCAGGAGCGGATAGCAGGCAGGTTTTACAGTTTTAACACGAAGGAGAATTCAAAGCAAATGGTTAAAAATATTATGAGAGATCCGTTATTTCTCTCACAGAAATCAGAAGCAGCAACAAAGGAAGATCTTCAGATCGGAAGAGATCTGATGGATACATTAAGAGCTAACAGAGAACGATGTGTCGGAATGGCAGCGAATATGATTGGAGTGAAGAAGAATATTATTATCGTAAATATGGGATTTGTCGATATTGTAATGTTCAATCCGGTCATTGTTTCAAAGAGTGAGCCTTTTGAAACGGAAGAAGGATGTCTGTCACTGGATGGAGTTCGTAAGACTGTCAGATATCAGAATATTGAAGTGGAATATTACGATTTTGGCTGGAAGAAGCAGCGGCAGAAATTATCCGGCTGGACAGCGCAGATTGTACAGCATGAAGTGGATCATTTGTCCGGAATCCTTATATAATTTTCAGAGGAGCAGGAAACAGCAAGTTGCTTTTCTGCGGACTTCTTTTCTGTTATGATATCGATAACAATAACGGAGGAGGCAGATGCAATGGAAACAAAGAATGTTATTTTAGAGCTTCGGACCAAAAGAGGGTTATCTCAGGATGAGTTGGCTGAAAAAGTTATGGTTACAAGGCAGGCAGTATCACGTTGGGAAAACGGTGAAACGATTCCTAATACAGAAACTTTGAAACTCTTATCAAAGGAATTTGACGTTTCAATTAACACACTTTTAGGTGCACCGAGGAAGCTTATCTGTCAGTGTTGTGGAATGCCGCTGGAAGATGATATGCTCATAGGGCATAACAGTGACGGAACGCTGAATGAGGATTATTGTAAATGGTGTTATGCGGATGGGACTTATACTTACAGTGATATGGATGATCTGATTGATGTATGTGTCAGAAATATGGTAAACGAGAATTTTACTGAGGAGCAGGCACGTTCGTACATGAAGGAATTGCTTCCGAAGCTGGATTATTGGAAGAGATATGAGGAACTTAGTGATAACGGTCAGTTTGAAGAATTTAAGAACCAGCTGATCAGGGAAATTAATGATCTTCATATAGAAGGACTGCCTGAAGTTGAGAAATTAAATGCCCTTGTCGGAAAGTATGTGAATCTGGAATATCAACTTCCAAATGGCAGAAAAGTGAAGTTCCTGGATGATGAGACAACCTATCTGGGAAATCAGCTGGAATCTGAATTTGGCGGAGAGAGATGTTTTGGAGTACTGGCAAATATGGATTTTATCATGATTTCCACATATGGTCCGGAAGGAACTGATCCGGAATTGGTTCTTTATAAAAAAAGATGAAATAAGTGTAGATCATGGCTTGACTTCGCATGATGATTCCGATAGGGTCCGGAAATAATTGTTGGAAGAAATGGGTGGATATTTATTTATACAATTGACTGCTGGTAGTTTACCGCGTGGAGTTGTATAATAAGAATAACATAAATTTAAGGAGGACCAGTTATGGAATTTACAGAATTAATTGAAAAACGATATTCCTGCAAAAAATTTGACGGACGCAAGGTGGATGATGCACAATTAAATGCAATTCTGGAAGCCGGACGGCTTGCTCCGACAGCTAAGAATTTACAGGAACAGAAAATTTATGTAGTCCAGTCTGAGGAAGGATTGAGCAAGATTGATAAAGCTACTCCTTGTCGATATGGAGCATCTACCTGTATAGTGGTTGCATTTGACGGCAATCATGTATTTACTTATCCGGGTGAAAAAAGAGATTCTGGCATAGAGGATGCTACAATTGTGGCAACACATATGATTCTGGCTGCGGCAAATGCTGGTGTAGACAGTTGCTGGATTAATTTTTTCAATCCTGAAGAGCTGGCAAAAGAGCTGAATCTGCCGGAGAATGAGGAAATTCTCATGATCCTGGATCTCGGCTATGCAGCAGAAGGAGCAGGACCTCTTGCAAACCATGATTCCAGAAAGGAATTATCTGAGACGGTTTCTTATTTGTAATTTTCTATGATATCAGGGTCAAAAGGTCAAAAAGCCGTTCGTGCTTGCACGATAAGGCGTTTGAACTTGGGACCCACCAAACATGAGGAAGTAGCGATTTACGCAGTAAATCTGCGGATTCCGAATGTTTGAGAGTGCTGTGTGCCAGTGGCACACGTTTAGCACCGATCGTAGTGGAACGAAGATGCGGGAGCTGCTTAGCAGCGGAGCAATTCGTAGATATCAAGTTAGGGTCAAAATACCTTTTGATCCTAACATCTTTTTATGATATAAATAAAAATGTGCATCAGCTCCAGTAATTCTGGTCTGATGCACATTTGCTGTCCGGGAAATTCAATGTGTAGATTTTTTATTTAAGAGCCGGAAGCAGACGATAAAGAAGATGATTCCGTATACGGTTGTGATCGGTGTTGCCATTCCGACATAAGTCAGGGACGTATTCGGCAGTCTTGACATAATGATGGAAACCGGAATTCTGATGCAGAATGCGGAAGTGATTCCCTGGATCATAACAGGAATACTTTTTCCACATCCATTGAAATATCCGATACTGCTGAACAGTACACAGGTCAGTATGCAATCTGCGGAGAAGCCTTTCAGATAGGCTGCGCTCTGTGCGATAACTTCCGAGTCGTTCGTAAAGAAAGAGGAAAGAAATCCGCCGCCGAAAAATCCGGCCATAAAGATAATAATTCCTACGGAACATCCTGTAATGATAGCTGTATAAAAACCTTTCCATGCCCGTTCCTTTTTCCCGGCTCCGATATTCTGAGCGACAAATGCAGAAACGCTTTGCATAACAGAAGACGGTACCAGCATAATAAAGGAAACAATTTTCTGAGCAATTCCATACCCTGCGGAAGGCATAAGTCCCATCTGGTTGATAACGGAATTTACCACAAGAAATGAAATCTGAACGGTTGTTTCCTGTAATGCGATCGGAACACCTACGTTCAGGATTTTTTTCAGTTCATCTTTATAAATCCTGCACTGTTCTCTGGAGAATTTAATTGGCATATGTTGTTTCCTTAGTACGGCAACGGAACAGACAACAGAAACAAACTGTGCAAAGACAGTTGCAATAGCAGCACCTGCCACATCCATATGAAATGCTCCGACCAGAAGTAAATCTCCGATGATATTTACTACGCAGGCAATGCCCACGAACAGAAGCGGAAGATTTGCGTTTCCCACACCTCTCAGTACACCGCTGATTACGTTGTAGGCAATGATAATAACAATTCCGGCAGAACAGATCCTGATATAGAGAATCGTCTTGTCAAAGGATTCGGCCGGTGCCTGTAATAAATGTGCAATTCCACCGGCAGCGAATTCAAGTACAAATGTCATGACAACTGCAATAATCAGAAAAAGTATAATGGTTGTTCCAACTGCATTTCCTGCTTCTCTTGGTTTTTGTTCTCCGATATGATGTCCGATGACTACAGTAGAGCCCATTGCAAGACTTGTAATAATAAAAGTAGCCATCTGCATAAAGGAACTGCCGGTTCCTACTGCGGAAATACTTGAGGCATTTCCGAATTTGCCAACGATCAGAAGGTCTACCGCGCCGTATGCTGCCTGCAGGATCAATGCACCAAGTACCGGAACAGCAAACTGAAGCAAAGACTGAAAGACAGGACCTTCTGTAAAACTGGTTTCTTTTTTTGACATTTTTCCCTCCTGGTTTATAATACGCTGATATCAGGGTTAAAATATCTTTTGACCCTGACATCAATATGTTTTATAGTTTATTATAACAAATACATTCGACAAATTATATAATAAAATATTTAAAGGATAATAATGTAAGATGTGTGAAGCAAAATGGGACAAACTTTTAAGAATAAAAACAAGTGGCAGAGATGATTCGCATTCGGATCAATACCGATTTCCATACGAACCAACGCCATATCGTGTATTGGAGCGCCTGGCTAACAGCGGGCTGCTCAGGAAAGGGGATACCCTGCTGGATTATGGAACCGGTAAAGGGCGGGTGTGTTTTTATCTTTCTTATCAAACCAGATGTAAATCTGTAGGAATTGAATATGATGAGCGGATTTATAAAGCCGTACAGGAGAATCAGAATCATGCAGTTTCAGGTACGAGAACTTCGTTTGTTATGACTTGTGCAGAGAATTATCCGGTACCTGCGGAAGCGACAAAATGCTATTTTTTCAATCCTTTTTCTGTAGAAATTCTACAGAAAGTACTGGCCAGGATTCAGGAATCCTATTATGAGAATCCGAGAGAGATAGAGCTGTTTTTCTATTATCCATCGGATGAGTATGTCAGTTATCTGATGACGCAGGAATACCTGATGTTCGAGGATGAAATTGACTGCAGGGATTTATTTGATGGGAATGATGGAAGAGAGAAAATATTGATTTTTCAGATGTTGTGATTTAACCAAATCAAGTAGTCCCCTGCTTCAATTGCGAAAAGCAATAAGCAGTGGGTGGGGACTTGCTTGTATCAGGAAGAGTGCAAGCTCTTTCTGACAAACTGTGGAGCAGTTATTTGGTTGAGCAGAAAATATAACAGTGATAAAAGGAAACGAAATTATGTCATATGAAACTGGAAATAACAAAACCCCAACTCATATTAAAATCCGTGGTGCAAGGGTACATAATCTAAAGAACATCAACGTGGATGTCCCATTAAATGAAATCGTAGGAATCGCCGGTGTGTCAGGTTCTGGGAAGTCATCGCTGGCATTGGGAGTGCTGTATGCGGAGGGCTCCAGGCGATATCTGGAGTCGCTTTCTACTTATACAAGGCGGCGAATGACAGGTGCGGCGAAAGCACAGGTGGATGAAGTACTATATGTTCCGGCTGCACTGGCATTGCATCAGCGTCCGGCAGTACCGGGGATTCGGAGTACTTTTGGAACGGGGACGGAGCTTCTGAACAGTCTTCGTCTTATGTATTCCAGACTTGCATCCCACCGATGCCCGAATGGTCATTATGTTCCGCCATCTTTGAATGTGGCCGCAGAACAGGAGATTATTTGTCCGGAATGTGGAGAACGTGTGACAGCACCCAGTGCGGAGGAACTTGCATTTAATTCACAGGGCGCCTGCCAAAGATGTGGAGGAACGGGAATGGTGCGAACGGTTGATCTGGATTCACTTGTACCGGATGATTCTATCAGTATAGATGATGGTGCAGTTGCACCGTGGAACAGTCTGATGTGGTCTTTGATGACAGATGTGTGCCGTGAAATGGGCGTGCGCACGGATGTGCCGTTTCGTGAGCTGACGGATGCGGAGAAAGAAATTGTATTCCACGGACCTGCAGAGAAGAAACATATTTTTTATAAGGCAAAGAAGTCCAATCAGGCAGGAGAACTGGATTTTACTTATTTTAACGCAGTTTATACAGTAGAGAATGCTCTTGCAAAGGTAAAAGATGAGAAGGGAATGAAGCGTGTAGAAAAATTTTTGAAAGAAGAAATCTGTCCGGAATGTTGCGGCAGCAGACTTTCTGAGAAAGCAAGAGCACCGAGGATACGTGGAATCGGTCTGGCAGATACCTGTAAAATGACGCTGGAGGAACTGGTTGAATGGGTGAAAGGGGTACCGGATTCGTTACCTGAACAGATGCGCCCGATGGCAGAAAGTATCTGTGAATCATTTCAGACTGTGGCAAAACGCCTGATGGATCTGGGACTTTCTTATCTGACACTTGACCGTGCAGCAGCTACTTTATCTACAGGAGAGAGACAGAGAATGCAGCTTGCAAGGGCAGTGCGTAATCGTACAACAGGAGTTCTGTATGTGCTGGATGAGCCGTCTATAGGACTTCATCCGTCTAATATTGAAGGATTAAACGCAGTCATGCATGATCTGGTTGCAGATGGAAATTCTGTATTGCTTGTGGATCATGATATACAGATTCTTTCAGAGTCTGACTGGATTATTGAAATGGGACCGGAGGCCGGTGCTGGCGGAGGGTATGTAATTGCAGAAGGAAGTATTAAGGAGATTACAGAAAATCCGAAATCAATGATAGGTCCGTTTTTGTCCGGAAAAGCAGATACCAGAGTAAGGAAACAGGCAGATGAGAAAGAGATGTTTGCGTTTGGAACGATACATCTTTCTACAGATTCGATTCATACAGTAAAGCCGCTGGAAGTTGACATTCCAAAGGGAAGACTGACAGTTGTGACAGGAGTTTCCGGTTCTGGAAAAACCACGATGGTTCTGGAAAGCCTGATCCCCGGACTGGAAGCAATGATCAATGGCGCAAAGCTGCCAAACCATGTGAAGAATATTTTTACGGAGAATTCTGCAGAGAGTATTTCACATGTAAAGCTTATTGATGCATCTCCAATAGGTATTAATGTCCGGTCGACAGTGGCAACTTATGCGAATGTTCATGATGAACTTCGAAAAATTTATGCAAAAACAGCAGATTCGAAAAATGTAGGCTATAAAGCCGGAGATTTTTCTTATAATACAGGAAAACTGCGTTGTCCTGTCTGTGACGGAACGGGACAAATCAGCCTTGATGTGCAGTTCCTGCCTGATGTGGATGTTCCGTGTCCGGAATGCGGCGGTTCCCGTTATGGAAAAGAAGCATGGCAGATTTATTATGAGAATAAAAAGGGAGAAAGATATTCTCTGCCGCAGATGATGGAAATGGATGTTAATACAGCGCTGTCAGCAACTGAAAATCTGAAGATCGTACATCAGAGATTGGAAACACTGGCAAATCTGGGACTTGGTTATCTGACTTTGGGAGAAGAAACGCCGAGTCTGTCAGGCGGCGAGGCACAGCGGCTGAAACTTGCGAGTGAGATGGGAAAAGGCCAGTCGGATTCAGTGTTTGTTTTTGATGAACCAACGATTGGACTGCATCCGCTGGATGTTAAGACATTATTGCAGGTATTTCAGACCCTTGTGGATAATGGGGCAACAGTGATTGTAATTGAGCATGATTTAGATGTGATTCGCAATGCAGATTATATCATTGATATGGGACCCGGCGGAGGTGAAGCCGGAGGCAGAATTGTAGCAGCAGGAAGGCCGGAACAGGTGGCACGAAATGAAAAGAGTGTTACTGGAAAATATATTTTATAGAAGAATAGAATTTTTGTCAGATTAAAAAACTGTAAAAATAGGTTGCTGAATAGCCAGAACATTCATTATGGTAAGATGGTTAGTGCTATGCTATAATAAAAACGTTAAGAATTTCTATGGAGGCATCGAATAAAATATACTTAAAGTACATAACCAAAGAAAGGCTGGAAATATGAGCAGTGTGGCAAAGCCAATTATTAAGCAAATTGAAGATAATCAAGATGCGTTGGACTTCTTTGAGACAGTATTATTGCCGGCAGAAGACGAAAAAACACAAAATATTATAATGAATTTCCCTACAGTGTACATTCACAACTGGTGGCAGTCTGGAGATTTTGAAATATATGTTGGTGAATCGAATGATATTTTTAGAAGAACTCGTCAACATTACGATGCAGCTTCTGATAAATTAAAATGGCAAAATAAGTTATTACAAAAAGATGCAAGACTTTTTATTATTGGACATGAGCATTTTAATAAATCCCTGACTCTTGATATAGAGAATCGATTGATGCATTATATGATGAGCGTAGAATGTGTGAAACATGTATATAATTTAAGAGATAATCCTCAGACAAGTTATTACCCCATGGAGGAATTTGATGAAATATTTCGCAAGATTTGGAGAGGACTTAGAAAAGAAAATAAGGATTTATTTCCATCAGAAAGTGTAATAAAGGATTCTGCAATATATAAAGCATCACCACTTCATAAGCTTACTAAAGAACAGAAAAAGGCTAGAGAACTGATTATACAAAAAGTATCAAAAGCACTTGAAAATAGAGAAACAAAGCAATTGATTTTTATAGATGGAGAAGCTGGAACTGGAAAGACAGTTTTAAACAGTAGTACATTTTATGAATTATATTGTCAGGCAGAAGAAAGTAACAAAGGTTTAAAATGCTATTTGCTTGTTAATCATGATGAACAAATTACTGTATATGAGCAGATTGCAGAGAAGCTTGGGATAACAGCGAAATATGGAAAGGTTGTAAGCAAACCTACAACTTTTATTAATAATCATTCAGAGGATGATCCTATTGATGTGGCATTTGTCGATGAAGCACATTTGCTTCTTACACAAGGAAAGCAGTCATATCGCGGTGAGAATCAGTTGAAAGACATCATGGATAGAGCGCGCGTGACAGTGGTAATGTTTGATGAAAACCAGATTCTTACAACAGAGCAGTTCTGGGAATCACACATTCTTGAGCAGTATAGAAATCAAGCGAAAACAACGAACAATTATATTGTATTAGATAAACAACTTCGTGTGCAGGCAGATTCTGAAACAATGGATTGGATTGACTCTTTTACAAAGAAAAGAGAATTAAAGAAAATTCCAGCTACATCTGATAGCTATACTATTAAAATATTTGATAAACCAGAATTGCTTGATCTGGAGATTCAGAAAAAAGCAAATAGAAGAGAGTCTGCGTTATCAAGAGTGATTGCAACCTATGATTGGGAATATAGTTCAAATCATAAACCGGAAGATAGAATTAGAAAGTATTGGGAAGTGACAATTGGAAAGTGGCACAAACCCTGGAATCGAGAGTTGGAGTCAACACTTACAAAAAAAGCAAAGCGTAATATAAAAGAATTGGCATGGGCAGAACAGCCTCAGACACTTAATGAAGTAGGATCAACATTTACAATTCAGGGGTTTGATCTTAATTATGCAGGAGTTATTCTTGGTCCGTCAGTGAAATATCGTGATGGAAAAATAGTATTTGATCCGTCAGCAAGCCATAATGAAAAGGCAATACGAAATAGGACATTATCAGACGGAACAAAACAGAAATTTGGAGAGATGTTGATTCAGCATGAGGTAAGAGTATTAATGACACGTGGAGTTAATGGAATGTACATATATGCATGTGATCCGGAACTTCAGGTAGCATTGTTAGAAGCAGCAAAATAAAGGAGAAATTATGAAACAGGAAACAATAGATAGAATTAGAAAATTTACAGAGGACAGAGATTGGGATCAGTTCCATTCTCCGGCCAATCTTGCAAAATCAATTGTAATTGAAGCGGCAGAACTTTTAGAGTGTTTTCAGTGGTCAGACGAAGGATATGATTTGCAGCATATTAAAGAGGAACTGGCAGATGTTATGGTTTATAGTCAGAATTTATTAGATAAGTTGGAGCTAGATGCAGATGAGATTGTGAATATGAAGATGACAATGAATGAAGCAAAGTATCCAGTGGAAAAGGCAAAGGGAAGTTCTGCAAAATATGATCAATTATAGGCTTTTCGGATACGTTACAAGTATTAGTTGTGATAAGATGTGTAAAAAAATTACCAATTAATTTATCAAAAAAATACCCGCAAGTGGCGTAAATACAGTGTTTTAAGGAGTTTTAAGGTAATGATAAGAGTTTTATTCGTGTGCCACGGCAGTGTTTAAAGGATTGGGCAAAAGCCTTGAGTTTATTGGGGTTCTTGGATGAAAGTGCAGAATTTACACCGTATTTACACCTTTGGAAGATTGGATCGGTAATCAAGATATATGGGAACTATAAGCGATATGTCTTGAAAATTAGAAAAAGCTAAATGCGGGCATAATCTCAAAAAACAATGTAAAGTTGTCGATTTTTTACAAAAGAAATCTTGACAGAAATATTGGAAACTATATAATAATATTAACAGAACCCACCACGCCTCTGATTTCTCATGCGCAACCAGGTGGGACTTTTTCATTTATGGGGTGTTTTATGCATTATGACACAAATTAGTTGGAGAAATTACTTTTAAAAGACAGGTGGAGAGACAGTACAAAAATGCATATGAACATATTAAGTGAGAAAAATAATGATAAGAATTATGTGAAAGAGAGGAGATAAGTGTGTTAAAGAATACATCGGAGTATCTTTCCGTTATTGAAAATATTAAGAGTGAAATTACTGCGGCACAATACCGCGCGGCAGTTCATGTGAATGCAGACATGCTGCTCCTTTATTATGACATTGGTTGCGTGATCAATGAGCATAAATCATGGGGCAACAAATTTATTGATAACCTTGCAGCAGATATTCGAATCGCTTTTCCAGAAAGCAAAGGCTATTCTGTTCGTAATTTGAAGTATATGGCAAAATTTGCTGAGACTTATTCAGACAGAGAATTTGTGCAACAGGTTGTTGCACAAATTCCATGGGGTCACAATATCGTTCTTTTGGATAAGATTGCTGATATGGATGAACGCAAATGGTATATCAAAAAGTCAGCAGAAAATGGTTGGTCTCGAAATATTCTTGTCCATCAGATTGAAAGCAGATTGTATCAGCGGCAGGTTCTGGCGGATAAAGTTACAAATTTTGAGCACCGTTTACCGTCTTCGCAAAGTGAACTGGCAGTACAGACTATGAAAGATCCGTATGTTTTTGATTTTATTCCTTTCCGGGAAGATATGCTAGAACGGGATATTGAGCAGGCACTGGTTCGGGATGTTACCAAGCTTCTTCTGGAGCTTGGAACAGGATTTGCATTTCTGGGAAATCAGTATCACTTGAATGTAGGTGGCGATGATTTTTACATTGATTTGCTGTTTTATAACCTGAATCTTCGTTGTTATGTTGTTATCGAATTGAAAACCGGTGATTTTAAGCCGGAATATGCCGGTCAGCTAAACTTTTATCTGTCAGCAGTAGACGGTATTCTGAAGAAAGAGCAGGACAATCCGTCTATTGGTCTACTTTTATGCAAAAGCAAGAACAATGTGGTCGCAGAATATTCGCTCAAGGATATTTCAAAGCCGATTGGTGTAAGTGAATATAAAATAACCAGTAATTTGCCGGATGATCTGGAAAAGCAGTTGCCATCTGTTGAGGATATTCAGAAACGGATTAAGTAAATTTGTAACACACTTTTACACCTTTTGCGGACAGTATTATGCGAAAATAAACTAACTTATGCCAGAAAGCAAAAATTCACAAAGGCTTGCAAAGCCCGAAATATCAAGAAAAACTAAGAAATGCGAGGTTATGCAGCAATGATAAAAATTTTATTTATCTGTCACGGCAGTGTTTAAAGGATTGGGTAAAAGCCTTGAGTTTATTGGGGTTCTTGGATGAAAGTGCAGAATTTACACCTTATTTACACCTTTGGAAGATCGGATCGGTATAACTTTAAGAGTTGATGTAATTTAATTATACAAAAAATAATCCCCTTAAAACTAATCAAAAATCAATCGTAAAAAAATACGATTGATTTTTCGCGCATATATGCATATAATATAATCATTGAAATTGGAAAGGGATCGATTCCTATGCGTGAAACAAGAATATTAGAATTCAAGGAAACAATTACGAATACTTTTTTGAAAACAGTCAGTGCATTTTCGAATTATAATGGTGGAACAATTCTTTTTGGTGTTGATGATGACGGAAACGTGAAAGGATTGCCAAATGTAAAGCAGGCTTGCCTGGATATCGAAAATAAAATCAATGACAGTATTTCACCTCAACCAAACTATACGCTTGAAATACAGAATAATGACCAGACGATAAAACTCACTATAAAAAGTGGTCTTCAGAAGCCGTATTTATATAAATCAAAAGCATACAAACGAAATGACACAGCAACGATAGAGGTAGATACACTTGAATTTTCAAGGCTTGTATTAGAGGGGAAAAATATTAGCTTTGAAGAATTACCTTGTAAAGATCAGGAACTGTCTTTTGAAATTTTACAGCGTAAGCTGAAAGAGAATATTCAGATTGAAACTTTTAATCAGGATACTTTAAAGACATTGAATCTGTATGACAATGTAAATGGTTTTAATAATGCAGCAGGACTTTTAGCAGATAAAAATCATTTTTCGGGAATTGATATGGTTAAGTTTGGCGAGAATATCAGTATTATTCAAAAAAGAGTGACCTTTGAATATATATCTGTTTTAGATATATACGAAAAAGCACTTGCTGTATTTAGGGACTATTACCAATATGAAATAATACAGGGAGCTGACAGAAAGCTGATGGAAAAAATACCGGAAGCAGCTTTCAGAGAAGCAATTGCAAATGCTTTAATTCATAGAATATGGGATGTTGATTCACATATTAGAGTTTCTATGTTTGATGACAGAATAGAAATTGTATCTCCTGGTGGATTGCCAGTTGGAATATCAGCAGAAGAATATTTATCGGGTAAACTATCGGTTTTAAGAAATAGAAATCTTGCAAATGTATTTTATAGACTGGGATTTGTAGAGATATTTGGAACGGGAATTACACGAATAAAGCAACTGTATACAGAGAGCCTGATAAAACCGGATTTTGAAGTGTCAGAAAATACGATAAAAATTGTGCTGCCGGTATTTGAAACAAATGTTAACTTAACCGAAGACGAAAAAATAATTTACAAATTCTTAAGTAAGACGATGTTGAAACCAATAAGTGAAATTGCACCATATGTCCCATTTGGTAAATCAAAAACAACACAGTTACTGAAAACTATGGTAAAAAAAGGTGTGGTTACAGTTGAAGGAAAAGGTAGAGGAACCAAATATATAATTTAGGTAATTGCGAAACTCAAATTTGAAATATGAGAGCAGTTATCCACAATAAATGGAGATGATAAATGCAGAAACGTTAAATGACGAAATATTTTAGGCACACTTAAATAAGCCATAGGGCTTATTAAGTTGGTAAGTCCTATGCTATGAGAGGCTTTAAGCTTCGAATATATTCGTGGTGATTGATCTTATCTGCGAGAACAACAGTAATAAGTTGGGTGATACCGGCAAGAATCAGATCAGCATGCAGAGTCTTCTCATTTTGGGTTCGGCGTCCTGCAAGACAGAGATTGTCTTTGATGTGGTTGATATCCCTTTCGACAACAGTTCTGATTTTATAGGTATCATCCCATTCTTCGGTGCCGCGGATCGTTCCGGGATAAGCACGAAGATTCTTTTCTGGGTAGATGTAGACCATCCGCCCACATTTAGAAGAGGTACAAGGGTTGTCACAGAAACAATGACGATGGGCTTTTTGAGTTGATTTATCATAAATCCATTTCATTTTTGGACAGACAAATTTATATCTTGTTACTCCACTGCGAAGTTTGGAAGTGCCTTCGTATTTCATTTGTAAAGAAGGATCATGGGGACAACACGGAATACCATCTTCATTGATGGAATAATCCGGATTTTCAAGTCCGGATCTTGCATTCAGCGGAATATAAGCTTTCGAGAAATGTTTGTCATTACCAAAAGTGTCACCGGTAAGAAGGCTCTTATAGAGCTGTGCGGTATCGAAAGCAGCATCACCCAGGAAGGTTTTTGGATTAATCAAAGGATGCTTGGAAAAGAAGTCCTTCAGTGTCGGGATTAAAAGCTTTGAATCATGAACACATTTATCTTCGTCAGGGGAATCGGATTTCTTTTCGACAACGATATCAGGATGTGAAGCCATAAAGTTTTTGTTATAAAAAGATATGTGGCGGATGATGCCCAGTCCGTTGGTGACAATACCGAACTTGAAGACATAGCAAAAATGCCCATTGATATAGAGCTGCTTAATCTCAGGATTAGCAGAAGCATGAGAAGGCATGGAACCATAGGCAGCTTTATAAGGATCATAGGATTTATCAAAGCCCTGAGCTTTCGCATATGCCTTAAGCTGCTTGATGATCCTGTTAGCATACTTGGGATTATTTTCGGTAACAAATGCTTCGATGCCGGAAGAATCAAAGATGGTCATATCCGCTTTTGCAGAGTCAATCGCCTGACAGATAGGCTCGGTAACATCAACAAGGTTATCGAAAACAAGCTGGAGGTCATCTAAAAAATCCTGTTTGAATCGGGTGATTTTGGAAGCGTCAGGGACTTTAATAAAACCGCAGAATTCCCGAAGTGATTTTGAGTAAGCGAGAAAAGTCAGGAGAAGCTGATCCGTAGGGATAGAAAAAATACGCTGAATAATCAAAGCCCACAGAAAAGCTTGCAAAGGGTATTTACGGGTTCTGCCTGTCGATGCATAGAAATGATTTCTAAAAGAAATCGGAATTAACTCATCAATATCGATATGTGTTT
>ENA-OQKY01000141-OQKY01000141.1-human-gut-metagenome-genome-assembly--contig:-NODE-141-length-93531-cov-40.088947_pt1 | contig 93531 bp, 150 predicted proteins | sample MGYA00242652_ERZ504805 | MGnify/ENA primary metagenome ERZ504805 (study PRJEB26092, sample SAMD00036400) | human gut metagenome | host: Homo sapiens | study: EMG produced TPA metagenomics assembly of...
CCCAAAATCCACTACTTTCGTACCAGATACAGAGAAATGTCCATTCCTATGGCTCTTTCTTCTGAGATATTTATTGATGAAACATTAAAAAAACCTTGATTTTAAAGGAAAAAGACTTGACTATATAGGGAGGAAAAAGAAAATTAACAATAAAAGAGGATGGATATTGTATTTATCCGGAATGGTTATTTGTCTTCTGGCATTACTATATGCATATTCTATGGGATTCAAATCAGGTATGTGTGCAATAATGGCGGCATTTGGAGCAATAGCAATTCTTGTGGGCGAACATATTAAATCATAGTGATGTGGAGGTAATAAGCTATGAAATACATGTTTTATGTGTTGGATTTTGATGATACATATGATAACGAACCGGAAGATGGATTTGGAGTAATGCCTTCAGTATATCTTATTCCAGAAAACAAATTGAATGATGTATCTAACTGTGCGAATGATGCACAGAGAATATTCCATGAAGATTTATTAGGAAACGATATTCCGATTGGAGATATTTTTGAAGATCTCTTAACTAAATCAAATATAGAATATCAGCGGATCGGAAATATCTGTTTAAAATATTCTGAACGTTGGGACGGAAATTATCTTAGTAACAATGTCGGATATGATATTGTGTAACACAGAAAGAATAAGTTACAAAATCACAATCAGTTATTTTATTTTTTAGTAAATTAACTTCGGTATATTCAGATGCCGAAAGGTGAGATCTTGCATGGTACTCACCAAAACTTGTGTAATACGAACAAGTTCGGTATTTGACCCTTTAGAATGGTATAAAATTACACAGGTGCTGAACGAAACATATAACCATATGGCAAGTCGAAGAGTTTTGGAAGGGTATGAATTTACACAGTAACTAAACCAGTAAGCAAAACAATAGTTGAATCGAAAATCAAAAACAAAAGGAATATAATATACTAAAATGAGAAGAGAATGGACAGAAGATGAAATTAAATACCTAAATGGAATATGGTATAGAAATAGACCGATTAAAAATGCAGCAAGATTCTTGGACAGGTCAGTTGCATCTGTAAAAAAGAAAGCGGTAAGTCTTGGAATTTATAAAAGTATGGATACTTTTGGAGTTAGAACGCTTGCGAAATTCTTTAATGTTGATTTTCGTGTGGTTACTCGGTGGATAGAAAAATTTGATATGCCGTGCGAAAAAAAGACATACAATGGTATCAATCATTATGACATAGACCTGGAAGAATTTTGGAAATGGGCTTATAAACATAGAGATATAATCAACTGGTCGAAATATGACAGGGGAACATTACCATTGGAACCTGAATGGGTATTGACTGAGAAGAACAATTATAAGCCTGGTAAAAGTAGAAGCAGATGGACACAGCAGGAAATTTTAATGGTTAGATCATTGTTAAGAAAAGGAAAAAGCTATAAAGAAATTGCATCAGAAATGGGAAGAACATATGATTCCATTAGTCATTTGGTAAGAAGTGGCAAAGTATATTCATAGAATGGGGCGAAAATAGATGTTATTAGTAAAAGAATCGGTAATAAAAAATTATATATATGATGATAAACAAAAATGTTCGGTAATAATTGAGCATATTAAACAGTACCATTATGAAAATGAAAATGAAAAGAAGGTACATAGAGAAATAATGCAAGAACAAGGATTTGAAGATAGCGGACAGGTAAAATGTAATATAGGAACTGTTTTTAATCCAAAATTAAAATGGTTTGGTGAATATTATAAATATACAAAGAGTATGGAAAGTAATATATGAGAATAGAAAAAATAATTTGTGATTGTTGTGGAGAAGAAATACCAAAAGTAAAAAAGAAGGATATTTTCGGAATTGAAAGAGAGTTTTATAGATTTGGAAAATTGAATTATAGAAAACCTTTCACAGATATCAACTGTCACAATTTAGGCTTAGATTTGTGTGAAAGATGCGCTGGAAAAATTAGTTTGGAAATGTGCAATCTCAGAATAAAGCTGTTAAGTAACAGCAGATGAAATGCACATTTCTTTTGAATTTTACATACAATATATAGTATTTAATTGATTTTATAACACTATATGTAGTGCCTTAAATTTAGTATAATAAACAATTTCACTATATATTGTATGTGTGGTATAATATATAATAATGAAGGGTTTTATATTATGAGAGAATCAAAACCGATAGAAATAGAAAAATTAGAAGATGCTGGATTAAAAAGAGAGACATATAGACATCCTGCATTTGGAATGGTAAGTTTTGGACGTATTACAGGTGGAGACAATGTATTATTTGGTAGTAGCATAAAACATAATGATCGTATTCGGTTGACGATTAAGCATGGAGAGCAAGATAGAACATTACATGAAGATAGATATTATGGCAGGAAAAGAATTGTCGAAGTCGAAATGAGTTATTCTCAGTTTGCAGAATGTATTGGTGCAATGAATGTGGGAGATGGTGTTCCTTGTACTATTCAGTATACAGAAAAAGAAGGATATATTCCAGCAATTGAAGAAAGTAATTCTAAACGAGAACAATTCAGAAACGAATTTGGTGACACTATTGCAAAAGCAATGGAACAGATACAGAATCAAATTAATCAGATTCAGGAATCTATTGATACAAAGAAAACTCTCGGTATTAAAGATCGGAAAGAGATTGTATCGCAGCTCCAGCTTGTAAAATACAATATAGGAGCTAATCTTGATTTCTGTGTAAGTCAGTTTGACGAACAGATGGACAAGAGTACGATGGAAGCAAAAGGCGAAATTGAAGCGTTTTGCCAGAATAAGATTAATAGCATTGCTCAGGCTGCGTTAGTTGAGAAAAAAGATGAGTTGATCGGACTGGAGAATCCCGTGGAATTATGAGGGGGAAGGAAAATTAGTTATATACAGTAGCTTATTATTAAAAATAAATTCTACAACCAAGAAAGGAGACAAATTATGAAACATAAAACTGTGAGTTATAGAGGAGATTTTTACAGTCAACAATGGAATAATGATTGTCATAACGTTTTTTATATTACTTCAAAAGAAGAATTCTTAAATACTATATGGGATTTAGTAAAACATCTCGAATTAGAACCGATTAGTATGGGGAGCTGGAATCAAGAAGGCGCAAAGGAAAAATTTTTTAATGGTGGATATTCTTCGTACCTTATGTCTGGAAGTGTAAAAGAGTTTGAGGAAAAAGATTGGTATATTTTCGAATACAATAAAGAATATAGTGATTACGATGTGATATTTGTTATAAGATTAAATACTATAAAAGAAGATTATTCTTCATTCATGTCTCAATTTGTTTTAAATACGAATAATTATGAACATTTATTATTACAAAAAGGATTTTCTTTAAACGAATATCCGGAAGGAAAGTTTTGGGAGTTACAAGTCACAAAAGACGAATCATTAAAGAAAAGAATATGTAAGATTTTTGGTGCAGACATTGAGTTGTTTGTAAATGGGACAGATATTGATACACTGATTTTACAATGTGCTGAGGATTTTACAAAGTGTTTGTTTTATTATGACTGTAATTCATTTGATATGACTACAGATGAGTTCATGGAATGTGTAAATGAAATGTAGCTTTTACTAGGGGGGCGAACACAATGAAAGAAATAGATAAAATCAAAACAGAAATCAAAGATATCAATGATCCTGCGGAAATGGCAGGTTATTTAGATGGGATTCGTGTTGCAGCATCGTTATATTGCAAGGACAATTATCCAGATGAAGTTATTATTGAGAATGGGCAATTAACGGGGTTGACGATCTGTGGGATGATAAATTATTTACAGAGTGAAGAAAAGTAAATGTTGGAGTTGTCCATATGAAATAATATAATGAGGTAAGTGTACGAATGAAAGTAGAAGAGATTAATATTTTCATTACAAATGAATTTGCAGATGCAGAGGAAAATGGCGAAGATATTTCCGTAAGATTATACTTGTCGAATGAAAATTGTATTGAAATATGGTTTGATAAAGAAAATGATTGCTATACGTGGAGTAATGCATCATATGGATATGAAGATACCTTTTGTGTTATATCTGATATTTGGAAATGGATGGAAGATAACAATCTATTTGTTACAAATATGGAGGTGGTTTGAGATGCATAGTTTTCATGGAAAATCTGTAAATATTCATTATGATGCAGATGTAAAAACTGGAGAATGTATTAAAATGCGTAAATAAATATAGGTTTTTAAAAAGTGAGGAAAAATATGGGATTTGATATGTGTATTATCAAAATAAAGAAAAAAACAGTAGAAAAAACTTTAAGTAAATATTTCCAAAAGGATTTAAGTGATTTACCATATGATGTATTTGAAAAAATGCTTAACCATTATGACACAAAACATTTTATATCAAGAGTAAACATTTTGAGAGATATTGAGGGAAAACTACCATATGCTAATGAGACATATACTTACTTAACAAAAGAACAGTATGAATTGATGGTGGAACACTGTAAGGAAAGACGAAGATATTTGGAACAGTATCAATCGGTAGACTTTTCTGGAAAGAAAATGGAATATGGAGAGTGTGAAAGATTATATAATTGGTTGCAAAGTCTGAATATTGATTGGGACAATGATGTTATTATTTATGAACATGATTGCTAGGCAATAAAATCTAAGTTTCATTGAATAATAGGATGGTGACGAAATGACTAAGCATATATATAGGGTATATGGAATCACATGTGTTGATGGTGTACAATTCACAGGTACTTGTGTATCTGATGACATTATTCATGCAATTGAATTGTTTCGGAAAAATTATTATTCTGTACACGAGATTAAAAGAGAAGAGCAAGTTAATGCAGATGAAACAATGGAAATCAAATTTATTAAGAAATTATATGGATAAAAGAAAACAGATTAAGTGGTTACGAGAAACCGCTAATTGCGTAGTGGAAGAATATAATGACGGAATTTTAGAATGTACTAAAAATAGATATGGAAACAGAACCATAGAAAGTTGTAAGTGTTATGATTTTATAAAAATTAAGCTGTTAAATTTAGAAGAATCTTTTTCAGATATAAAACAAAGATATTATGGAAAAAATGTCTGGTTGTTTTTAGATAAATAATGTTATTGGAGAATATTATATGATTATTGAAGTTCCGGAATGGGCTGAAATTGGAAAACTAATTGAGTTTAAAATGTATGATAAAAATTATGGAAAACCTAAATGGTTCAGAGAAAAAATAATCTCATATGGAAATGATGGTTTTTTTCATCAAAACCACAACTGTCCAGTTTATTATAATAAATTTTCAGATTTAGGTAAAACAGTAAGATTGTGTGAACAGAAATATGATTATGACGCAGCGTGTGGACTTGATGAATAATATTATTGGAGGGAAATTGAAATAGGGCTACCACAATCCTACTGGCTTTAGACGGTGGATAGTTCACTATTTTCCATAGATATAAAACATATGAGAATTGATTTTTAAGAAACGAGGTGTTATAATGTGTAAAGAGATAGAAGAAAAGGAGGCTGATTCTATGATTATGTCTGCTGAAAAATATAATAAAGAAGTGTTTTTGATTGAGTTGGAAGAATCTTTAAAAGAGATGAAAGAAAAAAGAAAATCAAAAGCTAAAAAAACAGCACAGTCTTCTTGGAGAGATCTATTTACAACAGAAAAGAAGTAGGTGTGGTAATTTGTATGATATAGAATACACTTCTAATTTTAAAAATCAGTTTAAAAGATTATTAAAGAAGTATCCGAGATCAGAAGAAGAATTTAGACAGGTGTTTGAGAAACTTGAGAGTGGAGATTTAATTGGAGTTGCTTATAATAATTTGGGACTAGAGGAAAACGAAGATGTATATAAGGTTATGGTTGCAAATATAGATGCAAATAGAAGTCCTAAAAATGGGTTTAGAATGATATATTACGCAATCAAAAACGATAGACTGATATATATGTTAGCTGTATACTCTAAGAAGGAGATTTCTAATTTAAAGCAGCATGAAGTTAAGGATTTGATAAGAAAATATTGTAAATAGATATATATAGTTATTATGATATAAAAAATGAATACACTGACAACAAAGCATCCGGAAAATCTGGGTGCTTTTATTAAAACTATTTAATATATATCTATTAAACAGTTGACAAATATACCTAACAGTATTATTATGTATATTGTAAGGAGGAAAACGAATGGCCAGACCGAAAAGATTTACTGAAAAATTAGTTGTCGGTCTTACTCCTGAGCTAAAGGAATTTTTGTTGAGACAATCTGAAAACGAGAACTGTGATATGAATACATTGATCAGGAAGGTTTTAACAGATTATATGAAACAGAAAGACCAAAAAGACAACTAAAAAGTGAGCTGCCTAGACTACCAATCAGAAACAGCTCACTTCATACAATGCCATTCGCTTATGCGTTGACAATTCTATTATATCAAATTTCTATGAATAGTCAACGGAAAATCCCTAACAAAAAAACGGAACCTTGACAATTGAATAGTGGAACCGCTGAAATGCATATCAATAAAAAATATTGACATCAATATTATATAGTGATATAATTGGAGATGTTAAAGGATGGTGATAATTATGAGAAAACCCTTTAACACTTCCATAGAGGAAACAATACTAAAAGAGTTTAAAAGAAATTGTAAACTTTCAGAGCCAGAACTTCCAATGAATATAGTTCTTGAATCACTGATGAACGGTTACAATCAAGGAAAATTCAAATTAAAGTTAGATGTTTACGAAGTGGAAGATAAAGGAAAATAGAAAGAGTGCAGCTCACCGCCTGAGAAACGAAAGCTACACTCTACGCAACTTGAAACATAAGTTCCATGTCGTATATATTCTACACGATTTCTAGGACATTTTCAAGTCAATTTTCCATATAAAGATTATTGTACCTTGAAAACTAAATAGTGGAACCGCTGAATAAGGTAAGGAACGAAAAAAGATGTTGACAAGTACCTATTAAAAGGATATACTATAATTGTAGGAGGATAATACATGGCAAAACCAAAGCAGAATGGAATAAGAAAGTCTGTTTATATCTCTGAAGAGCTTGAAAAATCATTGGAAAAAGAAGCAGAAGAAAAAGGAACTAATTTTTCTAATTTGGTAAGAATGATTTTAGTAGAGCGTGAGAAAAACAAGACAAAATAAGAATGACGGTTCACAGCCTGGAAAACTAGAAACCGCCATTCAACACAACGCATGGACTTGCCATAGGTTGATGATTCTATTATATCAAATCTATTTAATTAGTCAAGTCAACAAAATCCAAATACGTTGTACCTTGAAAACTAAATAGTGGAACCGCCGCTGAATTTGAGACAGTGTGTTATTGTTGATCTATTTTTTAAATAGGTCTATTAAGTTTACCCATTTTTAAAAATGCAGCAACATATTTTGAGATGTTGCATTTGAATAAAGGAGGAATTTTTTATGAACAGAAAAGTTTCAAAAGAAAAAGACGAAATTGCTATGGCAAGACAGAGAAAACAGGCATTTGAAAACATTATGGCAAATGTTAAACCTATGCTTATGGATGGTATTGGAAAAAATTCGCATATGGTAACTGCTCTTGCTAATGTACCTATTGAACTATGTTTTGTTGATCCTAGTTATCAGGGTGATCGGCAGCATAAAAAGATCAAGCAGTTAGAAGCAAATTTCGATAAGCGGAAACTTACACCAATTACTCTTGTGCCACATTACGATGAATATAGATTTGCTATTGTAGATGGGCAGGGACGTTTTATAGTTTGTCCAAAGATGGGAATGACACATCTATATGCAACTATTCTGATGGATGCACCAGATAATCCGGAAGACAGATTAAGATTTGAAGCAGAACATTTTATCGGTCAGGATACGGAAGTAGAAAATGTAAAACCACTTGAAAAACATCTTGCAAGAGTAATCCTGAATGAACCTGCAGCCGTTGCATTAGATAATGCTTGTAAAAAATATGGAGTAAAATATAAAGCAACTACAGGTTCACGAAGCGAATCTATTCTCGGAAGCTATCTTTATACATATAAAATTGCCAAAACACATGGCGAAGATTGTTTAAACTTTATTTTTTCTATTATCAAAAATGCAGGATGGGATCATGAGAAAAACGGATATGCGGTGTATACTATGAAAGCACTGGAAACTATGTATACCGAACATCCAAATGATAGGAAATATATTCATAAATTATTGTCTGAAGAGTTTAGACAGATGGATCCTGCGCTGTTCAGTTCCGTAAGTAGAGCAAAATATCAATATCGGGATACACGAGTTACATGTACTCTGTACACAGAAGATTTAGTATGCGAGAAATTAAAGTTGCAGAAAAAAGTTATTTGCAACGCACATGAAAGATTACAGTTAGTTCGATAAGAACATATTTGAGGAGGAATTGAAATGCCAGTTATATTAGGACAGATTGATACATTAGAAGTTAAATGGACAAATTCAAAAGTGAAGTCAAATTACGAAAACAAAATTAGTATTTATGACAATGCAGTTCAGAGAGGATACGTGTGGGACATTAAAAGAATGTCTCGCCTTATCAGATCTTTCATACTTGGCAAACCAATTCCTCCTCTGTACGCTTCAAAACATGAAGAAACATATTCTTTTCTCGATGGAAAACAGAGAAGTTTCACTGTTATTAAATTTATGAATGATGAATTTAGGCTCGAAGGTGTTGATTCGGTCACTTTGTATCATCCAGATACAAATGAATATGAAGAAGTTGAACTGAACGGAAAATGTTTTTCCGAACTGCCAGATGTGATTCAGAAAGAAATATCTGAATCTGTACTTACAATTGTTGTTGTAAATGAGGTTTCTGAAGACGAGGAATGTGAAATCTTCTATGATCTGAATAACGGAAAACCGCTTAATGCAATCACTGTGACAAGGGTTAAAGCAAAGTCAAGAAATGATATCATTGAATTGGCAGCACATAAAATTTTTGAACCTCCGATTGATGATAAAGACAAATCAAAACTGGTAACAAAGACAGCATTAGAAAAATATACAAATGAAGATATTGTTGTTAAATCATGGATGATGCTTCATGAAGACGCTCCATCACTCGAAACAAAAGTTGTAAGACCTTTTATGGAAACGCTTGAAATCACGAATGAAGGAAAAGATCAATTATCAAAATGTTTTGACAGAATTGTAGAAGTACATGATATGATTCCGGATAAGAAAATCGCTAAACGGTTATATACAAGAACGCATATGATTAGCATTATGCGAGTTGTCTGGGATTCTATTCAGAAGGGATATTCTGTACAGCAATTTGTTAATTGGTTCCAGATGTTTTATTCAGGTAAAAGATCCGCAAGCATTAGCACATTATATAATCAAGCTGCAGGAGCTGGATCAGCGAAAGCTACGTCAGTCCAGAGAAGGTTGGAAGAAGTCGATAAGAGTTACAAATCATTCTTTAATATTAATGATAATGCGGAAGTATTCCCGGATGATGCATCAGAAGGTACAGCGGAAAAATCATCAGATAATAATAACATGAACCCAGAAGAGGTTGTGGGATTACAAGATGTTGAGCCTGAAGCAGATGTGTCAGGAGCACAGGAAGAATGTAATAACCAATCAAATGTAGTATCGTTTCAAGATCATGTAGCATAATTCATGAAAGCTGTACTATCGGCTATACGGGTTATACATAAACAGAATTTGTAAGGAGGTATAAATTATGGGGTGTCCAGTCAGAAAAACTTCAGAAGATCATATATGTAGTGGTAAAGTGACACTTTTTCCAGGAACAGATACAATATATAGTAATAATAGCAAAAAAAACACTACATCTTGTGGTACAAAAAGCAATGAAACTACAGTTTCAAATGGCAAGGTTGGAGAGTCTACTTTAATGGATTGTCTGCACTCAGAAGCGGAAATACAGGCAGTATACGATGTATTCCATAATAACCTCCTAGAAGCCCGTACAGTGGCTAAAAAGCGCACAGCAATGCGTAATATAACCATGTTTGTGTGTGCAATCAATTTAGGGTTAAGAGGCGGAGATTTATGCAGTCTGAAATGGAATAATATATTTGATAAAAACTGGGAATTTTTATACCAGCCAGATTTTGTACCACAGAAAACAAAAAGGTACAAAAAACATGTGAAGCTTACATGGAATTATGATGTTGAGGATGTGCTGATTGATTGGCTGAATTGGTTAAGTGAACATGGGGAACCACAGAAATTAGATGATTTTATATTCACAAGTCCTAAAGTAAGCTTTGATAAAGAGACGGGAAAGTGCCTTGGTAATGCAATTCAGGTCAGAAGTTTTTGGAGAATTATGGAAAAGACCCGAAAAGAAGCTGGTATCAAACAAAAAATAGGTACTCATGGATGCAGAAAAACGATGGTAAACAGGCATATTAAGCTTTCTGATGACAAAACAGAAGGTCTTATAGAGATGCAAGGTTATCTCAATCATTCATCTGCAAGAATCACTCTGGGATATGCTTGTGTTACACAAGAAAAAATACAGCAAACGAAAGACAGAATGGCATTTTTACGCTGATGGTTGATTAAAGCAGATATAATATAGTATAATTTTGTCAAAGATAACAGGAGGAAATTTATCATGGAGAACAAAAAGAATATTCTGATTGTAGTGGATATGCAAAATGATTTTGTGTCAGGATCTTTAGGATCATCGGATGCCGTAAAAATTTTGGGAAATATCAGATCAAAAATAAAATCATATGACTCAGACGATAATGGAGTAATTATTTTTACCAGAGATACACATAGCAGAAATTATTTGAATACTTTAGAAGGAAGAAAATTACCAGTAGAACATTGTATTTATAATACAAAAGGATGGGAAATCGTTGACGAGTTAAATGCACCATTAGAAAAAACAAAGAAGTGTATTGTTGACAAAGGTTCATTTGGTTTTCCAGAATGGGAACGTGAGTTGTCATATATGGGTTTGACATCAAACAATATTTCTGGTATAGAATTGTGCGGAGTATGCACAGACATTTGTGTTATCAGCAATGCATTAATTCTGAAAGCATTATACCCTGAAACGGAAATTTCAGTCGATGCTACCTGTTGTGCAGGTACATCAGTAGATGCACATTTCGCTGCATTGTCAGTAATGGAAAACTGTCAAGTAAATATCAAAAGATAAAATATACTTTGCAAAAAAGGCGGTACTTATTCAGTATCGCCTTTTTCTTCACATATAATATCATTTGGAGTGCAATCTAAAGCTTTGCATATTTTATATACTGTATTAAGAGTAATATTAGTGTTTTTTCCATTACATATATAGCCTATATTATTTGAAGATATACCTGTTTGTTTGCTTAACCAATATTTAGTTTTTCCTTTTTCTTTTAACAGAGGTTCTATTTTTAATATATACATATTTTGACACCTTCTTTACTTTTTTATTATTATATCAAAGAATATCATATTTCACAATAACGCATATTTGAATATCATATAAAAATATATGATATATATGTTGACATATTGCATAAATTGATATATAATCAGAATATAAAAAATAGATAATCTAAAGTAAAAATACACCAGAAAGGAGAATATATATGGAGCTTCACCGCTATGATGTTGTAGAAGCGGAGTTGAAGATTACAGACAAATGCGGATGTATTCAAAAAAAGAAGCGTCCGTATGTAATTGTAAGCAACCAATTAGGAACATCTAATTCTACAATTATTACAATAATGCCATTGACAACTAGTATAAAAAGACCAGATTTACCAGTACATGAATGCATTAGTGCAGAATCGGATAATGGTCTTCTGACGTACTCTATGATTTTAGGAGAACAGCCACAAACTATTTCAAAACATGAAGTGATCCGTAAATTTGGTAATGTAAGAAATAAAACTCATAGAAATTTAATTAATAAAGTCTGCTTTAATACATTTTTCTATGGAGAAGATATAAACTGGGAGGAAGTGCTAAAATGATTGATGGTTTTATTGTTGTGTCAAAAGAAGAAGCAAAACAAATGATAGATAATGCTCCAGGTGATACTGTTATTATAACGACTATGGATCTTAAAAATTTTGCTCATGAAAAAAATAAAAGAAAAGCAAAAGATGTAGGTAAAACATTAATTGATCTTGCAAAAGAAGTGGGATATCAAAATAATGATATTTTTGGAATGATATATCTTGAAAAAGAAAAAAATATAGAAAGGCATATTATTCAGAATATTTTGTTTCCTCAGATTGAATGATAATTTACCATAAATTACCAGCATCAGAATGTAACATTTGTCTATAATTCTGTGGTATAATGCTCAAGAGGAATACTATAAATTACATATATTGCAAATGCAACAAATAACTTCATCCCGTTTTATTGGACTTTGTTGAAAATACTCGAAATATTTTAGAACAAATTTATTTTTAGTATTGACACAAACAGTTGTTTGGGATATAGTAATATCAACACAAAAAAAGAAGCCCAGTGATTCATCAACGGTGCTGCAACACCTCCGAATATAGGCTTCTAAAATAGCAATCAGAACTTCAGCAGTATAACCACTGAAAGACCTGATACATACATATTACAATATTAATTAGCTGTATGTCAAGTTTTTCTTGATAAATGACTAATACAGATTCTATTGATTATCAAAGTATTTCGGCGTATCTGCTATAAGTTCCACTATCAAAACGAAAAACTGAATAACAAGAATGAATATTTTTTAGTGTACGAGTGTTTATGCAAGCGTATAGTGTGTTTTTTGTACCATTTTATGCGTATATACAAGCACATAAAGAAAAAATATTGGTGAAGTAAAAAATGGGAATGGAGGGATAACGTGCCTGATGAATTCATTTTAACCAATGGCATCAATTACATAAAAGAAATTGATAACCAGATTGGAGAATACGAAACTACAAAATTTAAAGGCCTGGCAACTCATTTTGACTACAGACATGCTTCTCAGTTGTTGAAAGGAAAATCAAGGAAACAAAAGTTTATTAAACGCTATCATATGGAAAAAGTAAAAAGTGATGTTTCCGAGAAAGAAAGTGAAAAAGCAATTGAAAAGAGTCCAACAAGTGTAAAAAACGATACATCTAAAAATTACAAAGGTAAGGCTGGTATTTATACAGGTGATGCAAGTATCAACGTAAACGAAGATGTTTTAAACAGAATTATTGATGAAGCAGAAGATATCATGGGATTGTCTGGATGGGATGCTGTAAAACTAAAAGAGTATGAAGATAAATTAAATATGTGGCAGTCTTACTATGATAGTTCGATATCAGATATTGAACACTTAGTAGAGCAGTATACCATTGATCATGATGGTAAAAAACTGCCTGCAAATAAGAGCGCAATTGTTGGATATACAATTGGTGAAGTAAGACAAAAACGTAGAAATGTTAAGCAGTGTCAGAATTACATTCGTATCATGCAAGATGCTATTACATTTGGGTATAGTCTTGATACATTAAAAGCAGAACTGGAAAAGTCAAAATATAAAAAGTATAGAGGCAGGACGGAATATTATGATTGGTTAAAAGAAAAATTGTACTAATAAAATATCATAATAGAAAGGCTTGAATGTAATGGAAAAGAATGAAGTAATACATATTTATTGTGCGAATAATGCACAAAAAATACATAAGATAGTAGATAAAATATTAAAAAAATTTGGTGGTATTACAGTAGACGATCATGAAGAATGTTATGGAATTGCCTATGAGGTATTTACAAATTTAATCAAAAGTGACAAATATGACCCTAACAAATCTTTTGATGGTTGGTTTTACATGTGTGTATCTTACAGAATTAAAAGTTATATTACAAAGAAAAACAGACACAAAAGATGCCAGGTAGTAGAAAACAAAGATGGATCATGTTCTTATTTATATGCATTATCATTGGATTCACCAGTATCTAACAATACGGATGATGAAGACTTATGTATAAAAGATGTTGTTGCGTCAGATTTTGATACATGGAATGAAGTTAGCGAAAATGCAAATTTGTATGATATGTCTATAGAACATAATATTTCTGAAGATATAATTGTTGATCCCAAAATCAAAGAGTATTTATCAAGGTTGACAAGAAAACAGAGAAAAGTTGTATGTTTGCTGATTGAATCTTATAAGCCACATGAAATACGTGAAACGCTGCATCTTTCGCAAATAGAATATGAAGATATTCTTATGGGAATAAGATCATACGAGAAAATAGAAGTATTATTGTAGATTATTAAAATTTTGGAGGAAGGTAAAATGATAAAAAAAGTGAGAAAAGAGACTATTCCGTTGAGTTTGTACTTATCAGATGTCAAGAATGGAGATATCAGCAAGGATCAAGATGTACAAAGAGGTTTTTGTAGTGACAACTCCTTTGTCAATGAAATTGCAGTAACTATTCTAACAGAAGATTATCTTCCTCCGGTTATTTTAGGAGAGATACGCTATGATGAAAATCTTGTGCAGAAATATGTTGTGGATGGAAACCAAAGAACAGTCGCATTAAGTAAGATTAGATATGGTAAATATCGGATTTCACAATCTATTGAAAACAGTGTCATTGAATATCAAGAAAAAAAGAGAGATGAAAATGGAGTTGTTTTAAAGAATGAAAATGACGATATTGAGTGGGAATCTAAAACGTTTGATATAAAAGGAAAAAGATTTGAAGATTTTCCTGAACCATTACAAAAAAAGTTTGATACATACCAATTAGAAACAGTTATTCATCAGGAATGTACAAAAGAAGATCTCTCATTCCTTGTACGGAGATATAACAATCATAGAAGTATGAACGCTTCTCAGAGATTACTAACATATATGGATGTACATGCTAGAAAAATTAAAAGTATCGCAGAAAATAGATTCTTCAAAGACAGCATACACTATTCTGAAAGACAGAGTGTAAATGGTATATATCAGAGAGCTATTGGCGAAGCGGTAATGTGTTGTTTTCATGAAGATTCATGGGCTTCTGCATCTAAGAAAAACGGAATTTTTCTGAATGAAAACGCTACATCAGAAGAATTTGATGCCATTGATAACTACACAAAAAGAATGGAAGTAGTATGCAAGGATGATTTTTGTGATGTATTTATTCCTAAAAACATTCCCATGTGGATTGCTACTTTTAAAGAATTTACAACTTTTGGATTACCTGATAAGAAGTTTGTAGACTTTTTAAACGCATTTATAAATGGATTAAAGAATTATGAAATATATGGAAAATCATGGGAGTATTGGAATTCTCAAACAGGTACTAAGGGTTCAAAAATCATCCACGGAAAAATTGATCATCTGAAAAAACTTATCAGGATGTATTTTAATATTGATGGATCACTGATTAAAAGATCCGAAGTGCATGTGAATAAAAGTGAAAATGTTAAGATAAATACAAATAATATGGCTGAGAGTAATCATAAAAATGATGTAGTTAATGTAACAGAAAATAATAATAGCATAGAACCATTAGATTACAATGGCATTTTGAGATTTTTAAAATCATCAGTTAGTGAAGATATTACTGTTGAAGATCTTAAAATATACAGAGATGATTTAGAAATGCTGACTTTAGAGGTGGATAATAAATCAAATCTTCTGGAAACTGCTAACTACAAATCATTGTTTGGTATTATGGCATACGCATATAAAAATGATATCGAGTTGGACAAATGGTTTGTAGAATACTTCAAGAAAGAAAATACATATGAAACAGATCAAACAAGAAATTATCTTAAAATGAGAAATAGCCTTATCACATTTACTAAAAATGTAAATGTTGCATAAAAATAAATAAATAAAAAGGAGAATAAAATTATGTGTAGATTTATGTCAGCAATTATTTTAAAAAAGAAAGTAGTATTAGCACCGATTTATAATCATAGTCATTCCGATATGCTGAAGAGATTGGATATCCGGGATTCTTCTGAGAACGCAGGACATGTATTTGTTAGAGCAGAATTGGTTCCAGAAAATGATGACAGAACTACTCCAGTTGACGAATGGAAATTTGTTGTCGATCAGGATATTACACCGGAATGGTTTGACATTGAAAAAGACTACTATGAGTCACTAATGAGAGATGCAGTAAAAGAATGGATTGAAGAAAATATCGTGGTTGCTGCAGGTTATGCATGGGAGAAAGTAAACTATCGAGGTGAAACACGCTATATTATGAGCGGTATTTACAAGAAAATGAGTTTTGGTAAAAATAACAACTATGCAGAATCTAATGTGCTGAAAGATTTGGATGAAAGCAAACTTTTAGCAGACTTAAAAGCTGAGTTCGGAGATAAATTAAAACCTATTGTAACCGATCTTACGTCATTAGACGGATTCAAAACATATGGGAAAATTACTGACCGTTATCTCTCTATCCCTACCCAGGAGATGATTATGGAATGTGGTTCTCAGATGTCATGCACAAACGCATTTTGGTTAGCGACACCAAATCAGACCACAGATCGAGAAGATGCTTCTTGCGTTCAGGTTGTCTGCGGGGTTGGCGGTTGCGGCTGCGGTGATTGTGTCTGGAATGACAATGGCGTTCGCCCGTTTTTTATTTTAGAATAAAGATGTTATAGAAGTTTGATAGGAGGGAATGAAGCGTGAAAGTACCAAAAGAAATAGCAAGTAAAGCAGAAAGATACGAGGAGTTAAAAAAAGAAATAGATAAACTTTATGAAGATCTGGAAGAATTTGCGAACGAACATGGATTTGAAGATTTTTGGGTGAATGGTTTTGGGGTATCCCAAGAACCGGAAGGCGAAGAGCAGTCTGACGGAGAATACTGTGACCAATGGATGCGAGGAGAAGATTCCGGAGATGGAACATATTATTATCCAATCGAAGAAAGCACACAATATTTCTGGATAGCGTATTCGTTTTGATAGGAGGGAATGATGGACGAAAAGAAAGTCAGAGAAGCGATAGAATATCTGCAAAGACAAATTTGTACACTAGATGTACAAAAAGAATACGATGAATATGGACGACCGCTATATAATGAGACACTTGACATGGCAATTAAACTCTATGAAACAGCAATCGAGGCACTGGAAAAACAGCTACCAAAGAAAGGAATCAAAGAAAAGATAACAGAAGGAGTAAATAAAGGATTACATAAGTATTATTGTCCTATTTACTACGAAAAAGGAGATTTGAGTAATAAGTGTAATGTTGGAGATTATTGTTCTGATTGTGGTCAGCGACTTGATTGGTCAGAATAAGTCAACTCGGAGTTGAGTAATTGAGTTATGAGTTGAGTTTCCTGCGAGTTTTCTTAAAATATTTGCAAGGATTCTAAAATGGAGGATAAATGTGTTGGAAATATGAAAATCCACATGGAACATTGTTTGTATGGTGTGAAATTCTTAATGGTAAAAAGCATAGGTCAAATTATCTGGCAGTTTTGGATAAGAGAGAATATTATAACAATGCCTATAATTATTGTCCGTATTGTGGAAATAAACTAGAAGAAAGAAGGCAATCTGATTGGAAGAGTTAAAGAAATGCCCGTTTTGTGGCGGAGAAGCAAAATTATTTATGAATCATAAAAAAATAACAGGTCTTACACTTTGGTGTGAATGCCAGAGTTGCTATGCAAAAACAACAGGATATTGTCCAAAAGACGATTTAGAAAGTTTCGAGCAATGTAAAGAACTAGCACTGAAAGCATGGAACAGGAGGATCGAAGAATGAGAATAATTAGCCAGAAAGCAAATATTAGCTATCCATTCGACAAGTTGGTAGTTTATGTGGATGAAAAAAATGTTTTTTGTGAAGTGATTGGAAATACGAAAAAACTACAGAGAAATTTTAGGAACATATGATACACACGAAAGGGCGGTAGAAGTTTTTAATGAGATAGACAAGCATTATACAAATCTTCCATACATGGACGATGGAGTAACACTATATGAATTAAATTCTTTTAGAATGCAGGAGAGTAATTATGAATAGAGAAATCCTTTTTAAAGCAAAGAGAAAAGATAATGGTGAATGGGTGGAAGGGTATTATGTTTATTGCAGGAAACGACACTATATTCTTCCTGTGGTAAATAAAGCAATTGGCTTTGATGAAAGAGAAAACGAATGGGTTGAAATCAATTCAGAAACCCTCTGCCAGTACACAGGACTTACAGACAAGAACATTTGGGAGAATGATATTGTAAGAAATGAAAAAGGTGATATAGGTGTAGTGCAATGGTTTGAAGAACACGCTGCGTTTATGATTTGGAATAAGACTAAAAATTGTGTTTGCTATTTGGCAGAAAATGATTTTTCGAAAATTGAGGTAATTGGAAATATTTTCGATAATCCAGAGTTATTGGAGGTGGAGTGATGTGGAAAATTTTTATAGAATATGAAGATAAAAGCAAAATTACATTAACGGGAAAACATAAAGATATCCCGTTGAGGTTGGCGATAGAATATAACCTACTGTATGCGAATTCGCCAAGTTGTGTGAGTGCAAGATATCAAAGATATCCGAAAAAGAATTATCGTGAAATGGATCTTATGGATAAAATTGAGGAGTTGGAAATGTTGGAGGTGGAGTGATGAGAATAGTTGACAAAACAAAGAATGAAATAAAAAAATTTAAAGATCTAAATTTAGAGGATATTTTTCGCTTCAAAGATGACGAAAATGACGAAAAAGAGCTTTTTATGAAAGTTTCAAATGCTTATAATTTTAGTAAGCATGAATTAATTTGTTTTATGTGTGATACAGAAGTTGAAGTGATTCCTGCAGAGTTAATTCTACATGAAAAAGGATGGTCTGAGAAATGAACGTATTGGAGAAGATTTTGGAAGAGATAAAAGACAATGCCAAACTTGGAAATATGCACTGGGAAACCATAAGGGTTGAAAAAGTAGAGGAAATCATCCGTTCCCACATGGACGAGGTTACAAACATGTCTGGAAAAAGATTAATTGATGCAAATGACGGTTGGATTCCGGTAAGTAAACGGCTGCCGGAAGTTCCGGAAGGAACAGAGGATTTTTACTGTCCGGAGTTTAACGTCACAATAAAAGACGCTAGCAAAGCCACAACATTAAAATACGCCCCAGATGGAACGTGGTTTGATGATTCAGGGGAAGTCTACAATGTGATGGCCTGGCAGCCACTTCCAGAACCATACAGACCAGAGGAGGAATAACTATGTCAGATAAAAAAGGGTTTATCGTCACAAATATACCGAGAACATGTCTGGATTGTCAATTTTGTTATGAAATACACGAAGGTATTGAAGCTTGTTGTAGTATTATGAATAACCCAAACGACACAAGTTTAATGAGAGAAATTGACAAAGACTATTGCCAAGGAAAACCAGACTGGTGTCCAATCAAGGAATTTCCAGATAAAAAACCTTTGTATGCAGAAAAAGGTGATTGTGCATTAGATTGGGAATTTAATGTTGGATGGAATAGCTGCGTAACAAAAATGGAGAGAGGTACGCTATGAAACAAGAAAATATCAGCATATTAAGTCCAGGTGAGCGCTTTGAGTTCAAGGGTTTTGAATGGATCGTCCTTGACAACAACGTGGATGGCGGTGTTCTGGCAATCATGGCATCTGCTTGGAACAACGAAGAGTATAGCTTCGATGATGACGGCTGTAACAATTACGCAAAGTCAAGCCTGCGTAGAAAGCTGCTCAATGAACTGCTTCCTGTGTTGGGTGAGGATAATCTTATTCCTCATGAGGTTGACATGGTAGCTGATAACGGAGATGACCGTTACGGCACAGTCACAGATAGAGTTTTCATCCTGAGTTGTGATGAATACAGAAAGTACCGTAAGCACATTCCGCTACTCCCTAAATGGATGTGGACTTGCACACCTTGGTATATCTCGACTGCCGGGGACGGTGGCTACGTTCGTGGTGTGGATGCAGACGGTGGTCTGCACTACAACTATGCGTGCAACAGCATTGGGGTTGTTCCGGCTTGTGTATTCAATCCGAAGAATCTTAAATTGCACCGTCAGGTGCAAATGGTGGAAGTCGAAGGAGAAGATTATTAACTATGAAATTATTCAGAAATAAAAACACAGAGGAGATGTATATTTCTCTTACAGATAGTAAAGATAATTTGATGGATTTCAATGGAAATATAATAACATGTTCCACAGAGGATTATGAAGAGGTAAATACCAAACCAAAGAAACAAGAGTTTCATAGGTCTAATTGCACTAATTGTAGCAGACGGAAATGGTATCAAATTGGATATAATGATGGATTTGAAGCGCAGCCTGAAAAATGGGTTCCTGTTTCTTCTGGTAAATTACCTCCAGATGGAGAAGATGTATTTGTAACTTATCAGGACAAGGATGATCCGAATGAACGATATATTGCCATTACATCTTATAAAGAGAGGTTTTTTGGTACAATATCTATAGGAAAGCAATGGATGCCGCCATTTGAATATTTTAATAAAAACTACGAAGTTGTAGCATGGATGCCTATGTTTGATGAGTATAAAGGAGTGTGAAATAAGATGATTGTTCAAAAACATAGAGAATATGAAAAAGATAGTAAGTATGGGTGTTTTTCTGTGGGAAGAAGTGAACAGGAAATTTTTGATGACCTAAAGGAATTTGCCAAAGAACACCTTAATGAAAGAATTTATTATTATGTTCATCCTGTTAGACCAAGTAAAGAAAACTATAGACCAGAATACATGATGGAAATAAAATTATTAGATAATGGCGGTATATACATTATGCCATTTTGGAATCAATATCAATAAATATTAAGAGGTGTGATATATGAAAGATGATTTAATCAGTAGGGAAGAATTAATCAAAAAAATCACTGAACAATACGATATGCAGTATGGTTATTATCCATTGTCAAATGTTATAGATTGTATTCAAAACCAACCTTCTGCTAATAAACAAGATGAAATTATCGAACAGTTAGAAAAATGTCGTGATATTATGCTTAGTCCTGTAACGAAAGATTGCTTCGGGGAAAAATGTAGGTACAATGATTGTACAGCCTGTGTATTTGCAAAGGCAATCGAGATTGTAAAAGGAGATAGCTTATAAAATGGAAAGATTAACAAAACCAGGTAGCGGTAAATATGTTAGTTGTAATATTAATGATGCATGTACAGGTATGTGCGGAGCATGTCCAAGAAATACTGAAATAAGAAGAAAATTAAAATACTATGAAGATTTAGAAGAGCAGGGAAACTTGGTTTTTTTAAACAATATTTTAAATAACGAATTGGAGGAAAATATAATGAGCAATATGAATAACTACGATCCTAATATTTACAAAGGAGCACATACAGTAAAAATCACATTGCAGCAATGGGATTATGTAGGTCATATCATTCAGAAAATTAATGGAAACTGTAAGGGAAGAAATGTGTTGGATTTTGATTTTGAATGCGAATGTGATGTTCCGGATAATGATTGTGATCTTACTTATGATGATGATTGTGATATGTTTAGTTGTGTATTGAAAAATAAAAAAGGAGATACATTGGAGTGTGAATATGATGCAGCAGACATGAATAAAATGATAGTTGGAATGGAAATTGTAGATTTTCGTTAAAAAAATGACTGGTTTGAAAGAAATATATAGATGAGAAAACAGAATGAACAAGCAAAATACTTACGAATAACAATGCATGATAATGATTATAGTATTTCATTAAAGATTATTGGAAATACATTGAAGAATCTGTTGAACTATCATTATGAGTATATTACAGAAGAAGATTTGCCAAAAATTTGTTCATACATTCAAAGTTTATGGTATTCGGTTCATGGAATATATTATGTATTAGAATATAAAACAGAGTCAAAAGAACCATTATCGAATTTTAAGCCTACGCTACAGATAGTAGATTATTTGGATATTCCTGATTGGGATAATAATGAAAGTATATATATTCCGTTATTTGATGAAAGTAACGAAATTATATATAGATAAATACAAATAAAAAGGAGAAAAATTATGGGAATTACATGTAAACAGTTTGGAAAGATCAGAGGAATTATGAGAAAGCTTGAGATTGAAAACGAAAAAAATCGTAAAGCGGAAAATAAAGAAAAATCAAAGAAGAATAAAAAAAAATAAATAATTCGTTCTAAGTGTATTTCACACATTGTTTCCAAATTTAAAAATTAAATAATATGCAAGCGTTATTTTTGTAATTCTACGTACAAAGATTTATTTATCATACAAAAATAACGCTTGGTTACATAAAAAACAATAATAGGACATGATTAACTATGGGATTTATTAAAAATAGAATAAAAAAATATATTGATAATATCATCGGTGAAGTGATAGACGAAAAATATAATAATGGAGATTTTTGCCAACATGATTGGGAGTTGATTATGACAAATAAAATATTTAGAGAAAGTTTCTATGGTATCATAGGCGATACACCAAATGATGTTGTAAAAGTTTATAGATGTAAAAAATGCGGTAAGGAGATGAGATATCATGCAAGAGAACAAAATAGTTAATGATGAAATTGATATACCAAAATACATAAAAAAGAAAAAATCTAATACATCAAAATCAAAAAGCAAATCTAAGCACAAACATGAGTATGTTGAATGTTTATTTATCGTGACAAATTTATTTGGAAAACTCAAACCTTGTCCTGGAACTTATTGTAAGTTGTGTGGAAAGATAGATCACGTTAATACTTTCTGTGCAGAGAAAATTGAAGGTGTATATCATTCACTTTCTGATGAAGAAATATATGAAAAATACAAACATTTAAATAAAGTATATATAGATGATATTTTTCAAAAGTACGCACCTTTATCACATGATGAGGAGAAATAAGTTTATGAGTAATTATTATATTTCAGATTTGCACTTTGGTCATAAAAACTGTTTGGCTTACGATAATCGTAAATTTAAAGATATTGAAACCCATGATCAGTTTATTATGGATAAATGGAACGAAACAGTAAATATAGATGATGATGTGTATATTCTTGGTGATGTAAGCTGGCATAATGTAACCAAGACGATAGATCTATTAAATAACCTGAATGGGAATAAGCATCTTGTTGTCGGGAATCATGATAAGAAGTTTTTAAAGAATCGAGATTTTAGAGAACAGTTTGTAGAAGTGACTAATTATAAAGAAATAGCATTAGACGATAGAGAAAAAAATGGTATTGTATTATGTCATTATCCAATTCCTTGTTTTAATCATCATTATTATGGTTGGTATCATTTATATGGACATGTGCATAATAGCTTTGAATGGAAAATGATGGAACATGATAAGTATTTAATGAGTGAACTTTATAATGTTCCCTGTCACATGTATAACGTTGGAGCAATGTTATCGTATATGAATTATACGCCAAAGACATTAGATCAAATTGTAATAAGTAGTGCAATTCAAGATGAAATTGAATTTTAAATGGAGGAGTGATCATGAAACCAAGGCTTGGTAGAAAAGTATATTGCATTTATGGTGATGGAATCTTAGTTGACACGGTTGGATTTATAGGAAAGGATAGTTTTATTATTGACAGTTTCGGAGAAGAGACAGAACCGGATAGTTGGGAATGGCAGTACGACATGTATGACAATGAATGGTTTACGAGTTTGTCAAAAGCTAAAGAGAAACTTATTAGTATGCATGAAGATAGATACGATGGCAAACTTAAAATAACTAAAATTACAGACACTTGGTATGCTCTTGAATTTTGTTAATAGAAGGGAGAAGTTATGATATTTAAAGGAAAAACAAATTGTGAAAAATGCATTCATGAAAAAGTTTGCAGTGCTAAAAACCAGCAGGATTTCTTAGACGCAAAACGAGGCATTGAAAAACTTGGAGAAACTATTAGCGATATTTTCGAAGCATCTGTTCGATGTAAAGAATTTAGAGAAGATGTTACTGTTAGAACACCGTTTGGAGGTAATAAATGATTGATATTTTGATAGCTTTGGGTTTATTTGGTTTCGTTATAGTCGGTATAGTCTTATTGGTTTATTTTGCGAATCGACCTATTAAAGATGAGAAAGAAGAACCAACTTTAAATCAAGGAATCGGGACTATTTATATTCCTAAAATCAAAAATGGTTCGAAACTGACTATAGGTAAAGATCATTTTATTACAGTTATTAATGTAGACCAGCACTTTAACTGGTTACAAAAGAAAATGTGGAAGTTTTTATTAGAAATTAAAGTTGAGGATTATAGCGAGAAGATAAATGACTTTTAAAGAACGTAATAAATTCGATTGTGAGTATGAAAAAAAATGCAGGACAAGGAACCAAAATCCAAATAAATGTAAAACGTGTAAAAACAATAGAATGAGAAATTATGAACCTGATTATTATGAAGCTGCAAACGATAATGAACCACCAGAAAAATGTCCGACATTGCATTATTCAGGACTATTTGAGCAAACATCAGGATATAAGTGTCCAGTGTGTGAGGAGTACACTCATCCAGCTCAAGTAATCAGTAAAAGATGTAAACATTGTGGTTATATTCTTAATATCGGTTAGGAGGCAACTAATATGACAACATTTATCAAAGTTAGAGATTATGACAAAATCAAAAAAGGAGAAAAAATAGAAATTATAGTAGAGACTAAAAATAGATTGCCTATGTTAATTTACGTATATCAAGGAGTTCCAACCCCGACAGTGGACTCGGATTATGAAAATGCGATATTTAACGGAGAGCGTCATTAAAGAAAGAGGATAATAATATGTTTTTAATATTTGATTGTATAAAAAAGACGCCACCCCGTAAAACAGAAAATATTAAAACGGCTGCAGATATTGTATTAGAAATTACGGGCGAGAAGGAGTATTACAATCAAGCTTTATATATTATGCGTGGTATGAAATTCGGTGATTTATTTTCAAATACAAAAATATATATTTTCTGTTATGAAAATATAATTGTTGAAAGTAGTTGATTGAATGCTGATAAGATTGGAGGTAAAAAATTGGGTGAGATTGCAGATGATACAAGAGACAATGAATTTAATAATTGGTTTTCAATGTCGGAAGCAGATAAGGAAAAGTACAAAAATAAATCCAGACAGGAAATCTCATTATACAATTTCAAAATAGCTCAAAATTATGATAATACTGTATGGAGAGATAGAAATGGGAATGTAACAAGTTTCATTGATATGGATGGTTTTCATTTATGGAATGTCAAAACATTTATTTTGAGATCTCATAACAGGGGATTACAAAATAAGCTGATGTACATTGATTTAGCCTTAGCCAAACTTAACTATACAGTGGAAGATTACAGAAAAGATTGTGAGAAACTAAGAAAGAAAAATGGAGGATAAATGAAATGAGTGTATATAGTGTTCCAGTAACAATTGGAGTGGACGAAAAAAGAATTGCGGAAGAAATTGAAAACGATGTAGAGCATCAGGTGATAAATTCAATTACCAAAGAAGTAAAAAACAAAATGTTTTCAAAAAGCCATTATCAAGAAGATCCACTTGATACGATGATTAAAAATGAGGTTAAAAGAATAGTTGAGGATAATAAAGATTATATTGTTGAAAATACATCTAAACTATTATGTGAAAAACTATCACGTACCAAGGCGGTGAGAGAGGCTGTTCAGAATGTAATAGATCAAATTTAGACAATGAAGGTGAGTATATGAATATACGTGATATGGGGTATTTAAGAAGACAGCGTATAAAGAAGATAAAAGAGAGAACACAGAAAATAGAATATCAATCTTATAGAAAATTTAATTACATTCCTGTGGATGATAAGGACTTTATACCTGGAAAAATTCATAAAGGTCACTATGGATATCTAGGTAGGGGAGGAACAAATGTAAAAACTAACACAAGAAAAGGACATGCGTCATACAGGCATAAAGGAGCATATGGTAAAGCTGATAATTATAAAAGACATGATTACCAGCAAGTTGAGCGTATGAAAATTGAAGAGAATGAATATAAAAAAGGAGAATTAATATAATGAAAAAAGTATTAATTGTAGTAGACATGCAGAATGATTTTGTAACAGGCTCATTAGGAACAAAAGAAGCTCAAGAAATTGTTCCAAATATAAAACACAAAATAGACGAATACCTTAAATGTGGCGATGAAGTATTTTTTACATGCGACACACATTATGAAGATTATTTAGATACACTGGAGGGACAAATGTTGCCGGTTAAACATTGTATTTATAAGACAGAAGGATGGGAAATCGTCCCAGAATTACGAAAAATAGATTTACTACACTGTGATCAGGTTGAAAATATCAACAAAAATACATTTGGATATACAAACTGGTATGAACAGTTGCCTTATAAAGATACGAGTCTTGAGATTGAATTGTGTGGAGTATGTACAGATATTTGCGTAATTAGTAATGCTCTTATTTTAAGGGCAATTTACCCGAATGCGACAATTTTTGTTGATGCATATCACTGTGCAGGGACTACGCCGGAAAAACATGAGGCTGTATTGGAAGTGATGAAAAGTTGTCAAATTGAAGTGATTGAATAGAAAAGGAGCATAAAATGATTTTAGTAAATGGCATTCCCGTAAATATAGAACACTTTCCGGATGGAACACAGAAAATCAATATAAATGAATTTAGTTTAAACTATTCGATTTTATGGAAATACGAAAAAGAAGAAGAATTGTCAACGCTCATATATATTACGAAACATTTAAGAGACATAGATTGTCATTGTACAATAGAATTATTTGTGGATTATCTTCCAAATGCCAGAATGGATCGCACACATGATATGAGAGAAGTATTTACATTAAAATATTTTGCAGATGTGATTAATTGGCTTGATTTCGATGTGGTACATGTATTAGACGTACATAGTAATGTAGGAGAAGCTTTAATTAATCGCTTAAGTATTCAATCTCCCCAAATTTATATTGAACTTGTATTAAAAGATATTTACAAAAATAAAGATGATGTAATTCTGTATTTCCCAGATGCAGGTGCGGCTAAGAGATATGCAGGAATGTTTCCAAACAATAAATATTGTTACGGAGAAAAAAATAGAGATTGGGATACAGGTAAGATTCTAGGGCTGAATATCAGAACCAATGGTATTGATTTAAAAGATAAAGCAGTGTTGATGATTGATGATATTATTTCATATGGAGGATCATTATATTACAGCGCATTAAAACTAAAAGAATTTGGAACGAGCCGTATTTATGCGTATGCTTCTCATACAGAGAATAGTGTGCTTAATAGAGACAAAGGGACGTTAATTAAGGCGTTGGATGATCGCACTGTGGAACGCTTATATACTACAGACAGTTTGTTCAATGGTACAGATGATCATATTACTATATTACAGGTGAGATAAATTTTATGATATTAATATTTGCGTAATTGAAAGGATAAATAATGAAAAGATACAAGTGTAAGAAATCATTCTGCGTAGATTGTTACGATGATGATGGATTTCTGGAAAATAGTTCTATTGTAATAGAAAAGGATAAAGTTTATGAATTAGACCAAAGCGGCTATATGATAATCGGAGGAAGAAATCATATACATCTTGATAGTATTGATGATGGATCATGGCTAGAAATTCCAAAAGACGATTTAAAAGAGTATTTTGAGGAGATAAAATCAATATGAAAGAAGTAAAATATTATATATATGAAATTTGCGGTACTGAATATAATGAAAAGAAAAATGCATGGACTGCGAAAAAGGTCATATAAAACCTGTGTCTATTAACGGAGCGAGATATTTATCAATTAATAATAACCACAATGGCTATCCTGTAGCAATTAATGTTGAAATGAGTAATGGTGAAATTATTACTTATAAGAGGTAATGGTATTTGGGAAATAGAGTAAAAATTTTTATAAAAATTTAAAGGTCGTTACTTGAAAACCACTTCCGGAACCATACAGAACAGAAGAATAATTATATGAAATAGAAGAGGTAAAACATATGGGTAATTTAGACGAAGAAAAGATCTTGAAAACCGAATATTCAAATAGATTTGACGAGATTCGTAAAAACATGATGATTCAATCATATTTCAAATATGGAGCTATGAGAGACAATTATAAAAAATTCAAATGCATGGATGCTTTAGGCAATATTGAGAAGAGAATTAATAAGTACAAAGAAACTGGTAACACAGAATTTCTTGCTGATGTAGCTAATTTTGCGATGATTGAGTTTATGTATCCGTCAATAGAAGGAGCAAAGTATACGCCAACGGGTACAGATGCATGTGATATTACAGGATTCAGTGTTAATGAAATAAGGAATTTTGATAAGTAAGAAAATGAGATGAAATTAATTATGATTAAATGTTTTTGTTTAGTATGGTGAAAAATGAATGGAAACTTATATTATTGGATGATGTGATTTGTATTATGAAAGGAAACAATGAATGATTATCGATGATATTTGGTGTAATGAAGAGTTTATTAATGTAGCTATGAATAATATTTACCACTTAACAACGGAACAAGTAGAAAACAAACCTATCAAAGATGAGAACGGTGTCACGATAGGAAGGTTAACTGATGCCGATGAAGATTTAATATATGGTATAGTATTCAGTATTTCTTCTATTTATAAAGATACAACACCTGCTTCGTACAGTATTGAAATAGTTTCTAAGAAAGAAGGTGAATAACATGACTAAAAGAGAGGCTGCGATTATAAGCGCATACACAGGATATTTGATAGGAGAGTTTAGTGATCTTCATGCTTATACTGAAGAGGTTATGGGACGACCGATATTTACTCATGAATTTCCATATATTGCGGAGGAACTTAAAGAGAAGAGCAAGAAGGATTTTACAAGTATTAAGATTGAAGATGATTTGATATGTCCGTATCCGTTATCCATGTAATAAAAAAACAGCTTTGTATGTATTACATGAATATTTAGAAAAAAGGAGATTGATATGGCTGAAACATTATTACTAATTTTATTTTGTCACTTAGTAGGTGACTACGTTTTACAATGTGACTTTATTGCCAAAACAAAAGGATCAAACTGGTATCATCTATTTGTTCATTGTGGATTATATGTTTTACCGTTCTATATAGCATTCGGGTTAACGTGGCAGCTTGGATTGATATTTGTAGCTCATATGATTATTGATCCATTGAAAGCCCGATACAACAAAATAAACTATATTACTGACCAGGTTCTACACTATGCTATTTCTATGGTCTATTTGTTTTAGGAGACAAATTATGAATTTGGTAGAATTTGTGGAAAAAGTATTAGGATTAAAACTTACTGTTTATCAGAAAAAAATACTGAAATTATACACCAGTTTTCCAAGAGATGCTCGTATTGTAATGGGAACACAATACCCGATAATTCTTGATAGTATTGGTAAGAGAATTGATATGAGAGAGAAAAAGAAACAAAATTCGAAAGAAGGAGAACGATAAATGACACTAGAACATATTGATGATCATAAAGCAAAATGGCAGTCTCACGAAGTCAGTATAAAACATGAAGATTTCACATGTATTGAGGATGGATTATATTCTGGAGACCCATTTGACATTATAGGTTATGGCGAAACAAAAGAGGACGCTTATGAAAATTTTAAAGAAAAATTTAAGAAACTAATGTCTATATGGAATGATTTTGAAAAAGATCTGTTGGAGAATAAAATTCCAATTAATTAAAAAAGGAGAAGTTAAATGATTTGGAACGATGATATTTCTTTCGATGGATTTCAAAAAAGAATCGATAATTGGTATAAAGACAAAGAATTCGAATTGTGTGATCCACCGATAGATGCTCAGTTTGCTTTAGATTTAATATTTAAAACACTGGTGGACGATAAAGAACATTATCCTTATTTAACAACCAACCCAAATGAATCAATCGAGCAAATCAACAGCATAATGCTTGATCTTATCTTACGAAAATATAGTAAAAAATATAGAAAATATAATAAAAAATAAAAGAAGAAAGGGTGATTTCATTTTATGTTATATTTAGTATTTTTGATAATTATTTTATTGTTTGCATTAATTACATACCAATTAGAGGAAAACAATCATGAAATTTTATGTATTGTGTCATGTTTATTAACAATCATTTTTGGATTAGTTTTTGTTCTTTTATCAATCGGAATGGCGTGTGAGTACGTGAATATTGATGGAAGAATAGAAGAATATAAAACAGAATATAATTCATTGGTATATCAGTATGAAAACAATATTTACGACAATGATAACGATTTGGGAAAGAAAGAATTAATGAATGATATTTTAGACTGGAATAAAGATCTTGTATATATGCAAAATGCCCAAGATGATTTTTGGATTGGAATATTTTTTGCGGATATTTATGATCAATTTAAAATGATCGAATTAGATTAAGGAGATTTAATATGAAGAAAATTCCAACATTATTTGAAAAAGTCTATGAGAACCATAAGGTAGTAGATATTAAGCCAAATATTACGCCAGGTTGTGAAGTAGCGTTTTTTCAAGGTATAGCTACTATAAAATTTGATGGAGTTTGTTGTGCAATTATCGATGGAAAATTCTATAAAAGATACGATGCAAAGAAAGGAAAGAAACCTCCCGTTGGTGCTATTCCATGCTGTGATCCGGATCCTATTACGGGACATTGGCCGCATTGGGTTAAGGTAGATCAAAATGATCCCAATGATAAATGGTTTGTTGCAGCATACAACAATACACACGAATCAATAAGAACTAATGGAACATTTGAAGCAATCGGTTTACATTTTAATGGAAATCCATATAAGTATAATTTTGATATATTAATTCCGCATGGAAAAGCAATAATAGGTGTAGAAAGAAACTTTGATGCAATTAAAAACTACTTAGAAAACCATAATATTGAAGGTATTGTATTTTGGCTTGATGGCAAGCCAGTATGTAAAATTAAGCGATCTGATTTTGGCTTTAAATGGAAGAAGTAAATGAAAATGTCTGTGTTAAAAACAAAAGATAATAAAGAAATGATTATTTCATGTAAATGTGGATGCAAAGATGGTGTTCATTTTAAGATCGATAAAGAAGATTGTGATATGTATTGTATTACAACTTTTACAAATAGTAATTGGTATAGGGATCAGAATGATACTATTTTAAGAGTTATCGGAAGAAAAATGAAGAAAATTATTTCTATACTAAGAAATAAAGATTATGTATATTCCGATTTAATATTAAGTAAAAAAGGTTTCGAAGAGTTCAAGAAATATGTGAATCAATTTTGATTACGTATATATACAAGTGTAAGTGTACTTCGATGTGATGTTTTATAAAATACTTATTCAAAAATAGAATATTAATATAGAGCATCACATCAAAGCTAAGAATTAAAAGAATATTGTATGAGGAAAGGAGAACAATAATGGTAGAACAATTAAAAGAAATACCGTTATATACAATGAACTTGCGAATGTATCCTACAAAGGAACAACGTAAAATCATTGACAGAAATATTCATGCGTTACAAAATGCATGTAATAAAACAGTATACGAGATGTTTACAAACAATATGAATACAAATGAAAAACCTGATGTTTATAACGAAAATAATGTTGTTCACTTTCCTGATATAACATCCATGAAGAAAAAGAAACATTTGGATTATTTAAGAAATACTTTTCCTGAATTGTCTAATGTTCCAGCGAGTTCGTTGTCTAATGGAAAAATAAGTGTATTTGATGATATTTTTAAAAGATTGGCTGCACAGGTAAGTGATAAAAATGAGAAAAAATCTATAAATGGAAATGGAGTTATGCGACCAATTGAATATAGTAAACATGTATATTATAACAAAAAACATCCAAAAAAAAGTTATAAATATCAGGACAGAATGAGTAAAATTATATTAACAGATAATCCAAATGTAATAAAATTTAATCTGGCAAAAGTTGGAACTGTAAAAACAAGAGGTTTAAAAGGATATGCGAAAATATTAAGATTTGGAGAAAATGGACAATATGATTTTTATGAATTTATAAATAACAAATTATTTAGGAACGAAAAAGGCAGTGAAAAAAGGATATTTGTTACAGTAAAAAAAGATAATTGTGGTGATTATTTTTTACAATTATGTTTTTCAAAAATTAAGATGTTTAAAATTATAAAAATAGAAAGAAATAGAGATCAAGTTGGAATTGATGTAGGTGTAAGTTCATTAATGACTTTGTCAAATGGGGAAAAATATGATAATCCAAGATTTAGAAACGGAAAAGATAACAGTGTGAAAAAACATAGAGTTGCATTACAAAAAAAATTATCAAGAAAATATGGTTTTGCAAATGAAAAATTTCGTGATGATTATAAAGAAGTAAAAAATAAAAAACATATACTTCTGAAACCATCAAAACAGTATATGGAAATAAAGAATAAAATTGCAAAATTAGAAAGAAAGGTAGCCAGAAAAAGAAAATATCATATGGAAAATATGGTTTTAGATATCGTTAGGAAATATGATTACATAGCGATTGAAACTTTATCTGTAAAAAGTATGTACGCATGAGTAAAATTACAAGAACAAAAAATGAAAATTTATCAGATGCTGCAATGGGATCAATTCTTGCATTACTAAAACGAAAAGGAGAAGAATACAATTCAAACGTTGTAGAAATAGGAAGATATCAGAAGTCAACACAAACCTGTAGTAAGTGTGGATATATTAATAAAGAAGTTAAAAATACAAAAATACGAAAATGGAAATGTCCTAAATGTGGAGCTTGCCATGATAGAGATATAAACGCTTCAATTAATATATTACAAATGTCAAAAAGTACAATAAAAAAAGTATCATAAAGCTCTAATACATAATAAAAATGGTTGCAGGTTCAACGCCGCCATGGTGCAAACAGTAAGTGAACATAATTTTACTGGTAGATTCGCACTGAAGTAGACAATAAGAAATCATATACGGTATATAAAATGTTAGTATTTTTATGTACAAGATATGTGATATTGCTTTTGTAACCTTAATGTATATGTGGATTGCTATAAAATAGAATGTGTAATGTTGATATTTTTGTTCGTTTTTGCCGATGCAATCTACATTACATACGAGGATTGAAATAGCCATAGTACGTCCCTGTCTCAGCCAACTATCCGATGCAATCTACATTACATACGAGGATTGAAATGTCAATCGTCATTAATCCCTGATCGACTGCGCTCTGGATGCAATCTACATTACATACGAGGATTGAAATTGACTGTTTGGAACCATCATCCACATACTGCCCTGATGCAATCTACATTACATACGAGGATTGAAATTTGTATGTTTTTCTCAATATTTTCTTTTGATCTTTCGATGCAATCTACATTACATACGAGGATTAAAATCTTGACGGTGCAAAAGCAGTGACTGATTTTGTAGAGATGCAATCTGCATTGCACACAATAATAGTGGAAATTAAAATCTATTTATATCATATTAATCAAATAAATACAAAAAAATAATTTATAAAATAAAGGAGAATAAACTATGAGATTTGAAGAATTTGTAAAAAAAATGCAGACACATTTTAACGAAATGTGTAAAAATGTAACACGACTTTATATGACAGATACGGATCCGGATGAGATGTATAATTTATATCTTGATTCATATCCAGCAGGAACCAATGATATTTATCGTGTAAGAAGAGAGTACGATTGTGGATGCTGCAGACATTTTATTAAGAATATGGGAAACGTTGTTGCGATTAAAGATGGCAAAGTACATACAATATGGGATATCCCGGAATTAGATGACGGTGTTTATTCTGTAGTTGCACAGAAAATGAAAGAATATGTTTTAGCGCATAAAATTGTAGATGTTAGAGTCAGAAGAGAAAAGAGAATCGGAACTGATCATAGCATGGAGCGTATTGTTGCAACATCACAGATTAATAGATATGATCATTTCTTTATGGATATCCCGGATTATCTAGTTTTTAGAGGGTATGATATCAATGGAGAAAAAGCGAAGTTAAGAGATACACGAAATGTATTTAAACGTTCTCTGGATGAGATTACAAAAGATTCTGTAGATACAGTTCTTGAACTGATTGCTCAGAATTCCCTGTATCGAGGTACTGAATGGAAAGCTGCACTGGAAGAATTTAAAAAGTATAAGAAAGAATATTCTAAACTTTCTACAGACAACGAAAAAGAATTATATACATGGGACAAATCAGAACAGGCAGGAATGTCTGTTGGACGAATCCGTAATCATAGTATGGGAACTTTATTGGTAAATCTATCTGAAGGAATGGATCTTGATACAGCGGTTAAAAAATATGAGCAGATTGTAGCTCCATCAAATTATAAAAGACCAAAAGCAATTTTTACAAAGAAGATGCTTGAAGATGCAAAGAATACCATTACAGAATTAGGGTATATGGATTCACTAAACAGAAGATTTGCTACACTGGATGATATTACAGTAAATAATATTTTGTTCTCGAATAAGGATGCAGCGAAACGTATTGTTGGAGGATCAAGTCTGTTTGACGAAATGGAAGCGGATGTGGCAATTAATCCAAAGAAGTTCTCTAAAGTGGAAGAAGTCAATGTAAATGATTTTGTTAATAACATTCTTCCTGACGCAAAAGAGATTGAAGTATATTTGGAAAATCAGCATGTAAGAAACATGGTTTCACTTATTGCCCCAGAGATTAGAGATGCAAAAACAATGTTTAAATGGAATAACCCGTATTCATGGGCTTATACAGGAAATATTGCGGATTCCAGTATCAAGGAAAATGTAAAAGATGCAGGCGGAGCTGTTGATGGAGTATTAAGGTTTAGTATTATGTGGAATGACGGAGATGGCAATGATAATAGTGACCTTGATGCACATTGCATTGAACCAAATGGTGGAATCGAGATTTACTTTGGTGATACAAAATCATACGAAACGGGCGGTAATCTTGATATTGATATTACTCGCCCAATGAGACAAAAACCTGCAGTGGAAAATATTACATACCCAAGTAAATCTAAAATGATTCCTGGAACATATCAATTATATGTTAATCAGTATAGAGCAGAAAGAAGCCAGGGATTTAAAGCGGAGATTGAATTTGACGGAGAAGTTTACAACTTTGAATATCCTCATCCTGTAGTTGGAAATGTTTATGTGGCTGACATTATTCTTGACAAAGATGGTAAATTCAAAATTATTGAAAAATTAAAAAGCAATTCAGAAGTTAGAAGTAAAGAGGTATGGGGTGTTCATACCAATCAGTTTACTCCTGTATCTGTTGTATGCTATTCACCGAATTATTGGGATGAACAGACAGGAATTGGTCATCAGCACTTATTCTTTATGTTAAAGGACTGTGTGAATCCAGAGGAACCAAATGGATACTATAATGAGTATCTGAAACCGGAACTTGAAAAACATAGAAGAGTATTTGAAGCTCTTGGTGCAAAGGCACATGTAAAAGATGTGGAAGATCAGCTATCAGGAGTTGGGTTTAGTCTTACTAAGAGAGCTGAACTTGTTGTAAAAGTTAAGGGAAATATGGAAAGAATTTTGAGAATCAAATTTTAAAGAAGTGAAATTTATATTAGAAAAGGAGAATACAAACATGAGTGAAAGAAACATTTTTGAACAGGCAGCACGAGGTAAATACAGATTTCCATTTAGAGGACTTTGTACAGTTGAGGATCTGTGGGATTTGAATGTGATCAATCTGGATACTATTTATAAAGAACTAAATAAACAGAAAAAAGATAATAGCGAAGACAGCCTTCTTGAAACATCCAGTGAGGATGTTAGACTGAATGATATGATTGAAATTATTAAACATATTGTATCTGTTAAACAGAAAGAAAAAGCAGACAAGGTACTTGAGAGAGAACGTAAAGAACGTAATCAAATGATTATGAATATTATCAAGGACAAGGAATACGAGGATCTGAAGAGCAAATCTATTTCTGAACTGATGGGAATTGTAGATAGTGAAAATAAATAATATGGAATGTGTGTGGTGCTTATATAGTGCCATACACATTCTAATAACTCTAATAACGAGGTAATGTAATATGAAAATAGCAGTAATTGATGCCGATCTTATAGGTAAAAAGAAACATAGATTTTATTGTTAAATATTTTATATTTACTATTAGTTTTTATTAATCTATGGATATAAAATATCCAATCAACTCTTTAAAATAATCATAAATATCATAGAATAACTTCCACAAACAGTAAACAATAAAGGTAATTAAAAATGAAATATAAAGAAAAATATAAACCAGGGATGATTTTCCGAAATGAAAGAGAACCATGGAGAAATATTATTATAGATTATGTACATTATACAAGAGATTGTGAATCATCATATATTTTTAACCGTAGTTCTATTATTTCATGGCAAAGAGAAAATGAAAAAGCATTTGATAAATGGGTATGTTTATGTAAGGGATATAATTATATTCCAGAAAATAATGGAAGAATGGATTTTTCCAATAAGAATACATTTCCATATCCGTTTTGTGGTGAATCAACACAAAAATCAATTGATGACTATATCAGGAAATATGATATGAAATTATGTGAAATAAATGATTTTTCCATTACTGTATTTAAAGATGATGAGAACGAATATTCCGCATGGATAAAATAATAATATATGAGGTGATATGTATGATATGTGTAGACAAAGAACTGATCAGGAAAGAATTAGAAGATGAAAAATCAGTGTTAGGACACGAATTTAAGTATAAAAAATTATCTAAAAGATATTTAGATTGGTTGTTCAGACACTATTATGTACGTGAGATATGTGAAAATTTTTATGATAGCGAACCTGAATTTGACGAAGAAGAATTCAATATGTATATGGATTATCAATCATACGGAAAAATGTCATGTCTTGCATTCTGAAATATTGTAAGTAACCTTGATGAAATGGAAAAAGAGAAATCAAATTTTAAATATTCAAAAAATAATCATACTGTTGAAGAACTAAAAAATGCTTATGATAAAGTAACTCAGATGTATAAGGATTATGAGAAAACAAGAATCGAAAGACTTACCTGGCAAGAACCATATTTTGAGGGTAATTGGGGATGTACGCAGCGATGTGTAGACTCATTTGGAAGATATTTTCTTAAGAGAATTAGAAATTTTTCAAAACCTATTAAAGACAGATTATATGTATCTGAAGATCATGATGAAATCCGAATTTACTTTTACGGAAGAGATATATGGGAAAAAGATTATTGGTTTATTTTTAAGAGAAAAAATAAAAATGTAAGAGGTGAGAAGAATGTTTATAGGTAATATTGGAGCTGATACTGAAAAATATTTATACGATAATGGAATTACGAAACTGGATGATTTAGTTGGAAGTACCGTATATTTAGCATATCCATCTCAGGGAATTGTATGCTTTAAAGTAAAGAAAATCGAATTTTCACACAAACAAAAGGAATGGTTTTTTACATTTGCACATAATTCATACCGAGTATCTGAACTAGGTAAAAGAGTGTTTTTTGCCGAAGAAGAAGCAAGAGTATGGCAGATGAATAGACTGGAAGAGTATACAGAAGATCAGAAGAAAAGGATTTTACGTAGAGAATCTGAAAGAAAACAAAAAGAAATTAAAGAACTAAATAGTCTGCTAGAAAAATATCCAGATGAAAATAGCAGAAAAGTGCCGGATAAATGTTGTGGTACATGTGCGTACAATGTAAAACCTATGGTTCCTCATACATGCGATGAATGTACAAGTTTAGACCAAGATGAAATGTATAGCATGTGGGAATGGAATTGTAAAGATTTTTAAATAAAACGTATTTGCAAAGGAAGAGAGGCCGTAAATTATGATCAGAAAAGTGGATAAGAAAAACAAATTTGTATCTATATTTAATTCAGACACAGGATTTTATATGAGAAGTGGAATCATTGAAAATGGGAAAGATACAGGGATTGATCCTTTTATGGCCTCATATCCCGAATTATTAGATATTGGAATTATGCAAACATGTGTATGCAGCCACAAGTGTAATGTGGATTGTTATCAGAAAGCAATTGACAGAACAGGTAATAATATGTCCCTTGAAGACTACGAATCAATAATGAGACAGAGCAAAGGAAAAATGTTTTCTGTTGCTTTGGGTGGAGCTGGAGATGTAGATACCCATGAGAATTTTGAAGATATTCTGAAAATTAGTAGGAAGTATAATATTGTTCCTAGTTTTACAACCAGTGGAATTGCAATGACAAAAGAGAAAGCAGAGTTATGTAAAAAATATTGTGGAGCTGTGGCGGTGTCTGAACACTTTTCTGATTATACAAATAAGTCATTGGCATTATTAATGAACGCAGGCGTTAAGACAAACATTCATTATGTGTTAAGTAATAAAACAATTAATACTGCTATTGATAGACTAAAACATAATAGTTTTATACCAGGAATAAACGCAGTTGTGTTTCTTACATATAAAAATGTTGGACTTGGGACAGAAGACAATGTACTTAAACCAGAAGATCCACGGGTGAGAGAATTTTTTGAGATTATAAGCACAGGAAGCTTTCATCATAAAATTGGATTTGATAGTTGTGCGGCGCCTGGAATTGTGAATTATTCACATGGTATCAATATGGATACATTGGACTATTGTGAAGGTGGAAGATTTTCTGCTTATATTGATGCAAATATGAATATGATGCCATGTTCGTTTGCCAATCAGGATAGTAGTTGGTTTGTAAGTTTAAAAAATCATACTATTCAAGAAGCATGGGATAGTCCAGTATTTGATAAATTCAGATATTCTTTAAGATATTCATGTAAGAAATGTACCAATAGAAGGTCATGTGCAGGAGGATGCCCTTTAGTAAACAATATTACTTTGTGTAATAGAAAAGAACGTGAATTTGTAAATCTGAAATAGAAAGGTCTTAGGTAAATACGATATGAAAATCAGAACGGATTTCGTAACCAATTCAAGTAGTAGCAGCTTTATTATTGGTAAAAAAGACGACATAAATGTAACAGTAGAATCAGTTTATCAAATGATTAGAGGGTTTTACAAAGAGTATTATGGGAAACGAGATGAACTTATACAATTTGTAAAAACACATCCGAAATATAACATTGAATATAAAAAAGTTGTGGATGATAAATATATTTACTACAGATTTGATTTTGCTGATAAAAAAATGTCGTATGAAAAACAGAATGGCATTGAAAACCAGATCAAAAAAAATTTTGGCATTACAATTTGGCAAGATATATTTAAAACTGATGATGAACGTTGGTTAGATTGTGAAACATACAAAGATTACGAACAATATTGGTTACAAATAATGAAAGAAAACAACAATCTATATGTACATGCGCCATTTACTTTAGGTGATTTTTCAAAAGAGGGAAATATCATATGGTTGCATTATCGTTCTGAAGATTTATTCGAGTCACATGAGATTGGAAGCAAATCATATGTTATTGGATGGTATTATACATGGATTCGAGAAGCATTTGAAAATAATAATTGTGAAACATGCAGTGAATTAGATTGGTGTAATAAAGATGAGTGTCATGAGAATAAACTTCTCATCAATAATAAGCATGTGCCTGAAGATAAAGCTTGTTTGTACTTACTTGGACGAATTTGTGTATACTCAGAGTGCGGCTATATTCCAGAAAGTATTGTTGAAAAGTTAAGTAATGTGTCAAGATTTTCCTGTAATCATATGGGTTAATATGAAACAATTTTTTAATTGTAGAACACAATATACGGAGGTGATTTAAAATAAAAATACGCACAGATTTTGTAACGAATTCAAGTAGTTCAAGTTTTATTCTGGGTTTTGAATCAATGGATCATGTTGAAGAAACATTACGTAATGAAATTTGCAAAAATGGATCTGGTTGTGAACAATACTTTGAATGTGTTTACCATGATTGTATTGCTGCAGAAACCATGAACAAAGAAGAAATGATAGAGTATGTAATCGACACTGAAATCAAAGGTGAAATTGAAATAGACTTATGGGACACATGGATCGGAGAACAAACAGGATACGAATATTTTGAAGATTATATGAAATCTGATGAATATAAGAAAAACGAAGAGAAAAAATTGAAAGAAGAAAGAGAAAAACTAGAGCTTGCTTGTGGAAATAACAATGTGTTCGTTGAAGTGGAATATGGCGATTATGATATTTTGGGGTTAAGTGATACTCTGGAATATTATATTGTTCCAAATTTAGATTGCTGTATTCGTTGGTTCAGTCATCATTAAAAATGAGGTGCGTGGTATGAAAGCTAATATATTTATTCCAAAAAAAATTAATGTCGGATTTCAGAATAGAGATGATACATATACAGGAAAGCTTGCATATGTTATTTACTATGACGAAAAAGGAAAATTACGAAAAGAAAAATCATGGAATAGTTGGAGAGATCAAAATATTCCAAATGAAGAATTTGACAATGTACCAATGTCAGGCTTTGTTCTTAACAAGAGAGCTGGTGGTGTAGAAGAATCATATGGGTGGAATACAAGGAAAACTTACTGTAGAGTTTATGATCCTCGTAATTTTGAATTTGAAATCACGATTGAGAATTTATTGTACATATTAGAAAATGCAAATTCTATTAAAGGTAAAGGTCTGGAGGGAGATTTTGTGTATGGGTGGTCTGGAAAAGACCTCGTATTGCTTCCAGTAGAATCTCCAGATTACAAAGAAATTGTAAAGTATAATAACATTGTATCAAACAACGAATCTATAAAAGCAAAAGATTTAATAATCGGTGCAACATATTTAGATAAGGAAAATAAAGAATATGTATATATGGGTAAGTACGATTATTTTAGTGTCGGTTATCAATGGATAGAAAATGGTGAATATAAAACAAGTAAATATTATAAAGATGTACCATATGGTCATTTTAAAATAAATTGTAAATGTATTAATGATCTAAATTATGGAAAGTATTATTGGTTTGCATACAAATACGATAATAATGAATGGGGATTCTGTCAGTATAAAAGCATATCAAAAAATAAATTTATTACATGTGTAAATACCAAATGTTCCGATGATTATGCAAATATATATGAACAGATGATTAGAAATAATAGTTATTCACCAATAGATGAAAACAAAGACAAATATATACCGTATACATTTGATGAATTTAAGATGTACGCAGAGAAAGAAGAAGATAGATATGGAACAGGACGATATGTAAAATACAACTATAGATTTTATTCTGATAGTGGTGTTGAGTACGAAATAATATGTGATAAAAATTCAAACAATTGGACAGTGAGAAGAGTTTATACAACAAAAGATACAGAAGATTATTACAATAGATTTGATTTTGTTGTTGAACCAAAAGTTCATCCTTATGAACCTGAAATAAAAACCATGATACCTATGTCTATTGAAACTTTATATAAAAAATTAAAACCATGTTATCGAGAAGTATATCTTAAAAACGGATATTTATATACAAAGGAGTGTTATTATGGCAATGACAAATGATGACAAAATCATGCAGCTTAAAGTTATTATTAAAAAGAAAAAAGAAGAGCTGAAAAAATATAGAAAGTTTTGTCCAGTAACCAATTGTGTATTAGATCTGGATGGAAAGAAATATAATCTGAATGTGCTGCAGGAAAATGAACTGGTGTTATTATTGGTAAAGTTGGATTCATATCTGGTTTCAGCAAATAGACTTAATCTGACATTAATGTTATCTGGTTATGATGTTCTTGATTGGATTGAAGATATTAGAGACAAACTAAAGGATGTTGAAAAAAAGAAAAAAGAATCAGAATTAAACAAAATGGAGTCAAAATTGACTACGTTATTATCAGATAATAAAAAGACAGAATTAGAATTATCGGATATAGAAACAATGCTAAACGAATTTTGACACAATAATTCACAATGAAACGTTTGTTTCTTTTGGTGTATAGAACAGATAGGAGAAGAATATTTGAATCTTGAAAATAAACTAATAGAAAGAGCTGCGGTGGATGCCTTATTATTTCATGCTTTGGGAGCAAAAATAGATAAATCAAATTACGATTATGATAATAGTTTTTACGGAACAATATCTTTTTATATTTCAATTCCAGAACATGTATCAGTCAAAATAAGTGATGAAATATTAGATGATATCGAATCAAATATTGAAGATATCAATGAGACTATTAAAACACAGAATGGACTTTTTAGCTTTATAAAAGAAAGAATGATAGGTATTGCATCACTTGATTTATATGACGAAAGTTTTGATGAAGAAGACATGGATGTTTTAAAAAGTGTTTTTAAAATATATATTAAAACACGAAAGGGAGAGAATTTAGATCAGGACATGTACGAGAAAAAATGTAATGAATTCTATGATAATTTTGAAAAAAATGTGAAAAAATACCATTTGATGAGTGAATATATTGAGGTGTAAGTATGGTAGAAATATTAGGATGTGATTTAAAAAGGTTTTTTGATACAGTTGATAATCCTCCAAAAGATGCAGAAATAACATATGCTGGAAATAGTAGTGGAATCAATTATGAAGTTTGGGAAGTGTCAGACGAATTATTTAAAGTTATGTGCAGTTTATCTGAAAATGAATTTACATCATTGGCAGGAGAGGATGCTTGGTGGAGGAGTTCCAAAGGTTGTATACTTGGATATCCTGATTCGGAATTTATTGTGAATGGAAAAGAATTGAAATGCTGGAACAGAAGATTGTGCAGCAGAAACGAATTTACATGTTTGACAGAATATCTTTGCGATAATGTCGGAGCTTCACTTCCCAAAAATGTTTGTGCTTGTGCGGTGGATCTTGCAAAGTATAATGATATGAAATTATCAGAGTTGTTTGAGACATATGAGAAACAGTGAGGTGAAAATTGGCATATGAAAGAAATAAATATAGGTGATGTAATTGTTTATAATCTAACAAATGACATCAAACCATTGTTTTATTTTGGATATGTTTTGAGTAAGGATGATTTGTTCTGTCATGTATTATCGTTTATTGAACATTCTTATTCGATTAGACATATTGATAACACTAATAATATTTTAAAAAAATCAGACGCTAATATTGCAATGAGATTAATCGAGTCATCTTATGACAAGTTGATAAAAGATGAAACCGCAAAAATTAAAACTTTATCTGAATTTGATAAACAGCAAATTAACAAAGAAAAATATAATGATATTAAGAAACGTATCCTGGTAAATTGTGAGCGTTGTTTGAATGACTGTATAGATGATGTCGATCTTATTAATAGAATAAAAGAAATATCAAGGTTGAAAAATCAATTGTTAAATAAAGATTATAGTTATGTGATAAGTCAAATTCACAGATACAACGGTACAATAAAATATAATATAAAACAATTGGAAATACAAAAACGAAAAGCATTAGAATTAATTTCAAAAGGAGAATTTGAAAAACATTTTTATTTTGTACAGAGCAAGCATAAGGAGATTAAAAATGAAGATCAAGAACATTAAAGAAGTAAAAACATTTTTAGATATTGTAAATAGCTGCAATGGAGAAGTTACACTGACATCTATTTACGGAGATAAATTTAATATGAAATCGAAACTTACACAGTATGTTGCGGTATCAGCTCTTCTTGGAGAACATGGTGATGAATTAGAATTATGGTGTTCTGAAAAATCTGACGAGGAAAAATTTTTAAAAATGTTTTCTGATCATCCAGAAATGGTGTAAGGGGTAATAATATGAAAACGGTAGTAGAGTCAGAATATCAGGACATTTATCGTGTAACTGATGGGGTATTACTGATTGTTAATAAATTCAGGCGCATAGATTATAGTTCTCAAACAGATAGAATTATATCGTTATATGATGGGAAGTTTAAATCGTATAATAAAAACTGTCAAAAATGGCTAAGGGTTTTAAAGGAAGATTGCAATATTTATGGAATAACAATTCCGAAAGGAACTGTTACATATAATTTGTTTCCAGTAGAATTAGTATCTGATATTAATGATTATAAATACGAGATTAAAACAACTGGAAGTATGTTTAGCGGCAATAATGAATCGATGTCAAAGATGCTAAATGAAATTATTTCTGAAATAAAATAGAAACTATTTGTACAAAGAATTGTTGATAGTCATGAATATCAACAAAAAATGAAAGAAAGGAATTGCACATAAGTAATCGATTATTAAGCGTATACGCATTATGTACATGGTATATATATGGAACAGCTTAAAATAGCGGGGTAAAGAAAATGTTCTCTCCGAATGTAAAAAATATACAAATGAAGATTTGAAAATTATGCAGTCCTGGGATCTGCAAAAAAAAAATACAAGTATCTCAGACTAGGATTTTAGAATGGTACAAAGCTTGGGATGGTAAAGTGTATGTATCATTTTCTGGTGGAAAGGATAGCACTGTGCTTGCTGATATTGCAGCTAGAGTATGTAAAGTAAATAGATATAAACTTATTCTTTGGTTTTCCGATACCGGACTTGAATTTCCAGAGGTGAGAGATCATGTAAAACATTTTGGTGAATGGTTGAAAGAAAAATATTATATTGAAGTTGAAACAGTAATTGACTATCCGAAAGATAAAAAGACTGGTAAGAGAATTACATTTAAGGATGTGATTTTAACAAAAGGGTATCCAATTGTGAGCAAGGAAGTGTCAAAAGTAATTAACGATGCTAGACATGCAATAAATAAAAACAACTATAATTCTTATGCTATAAAACAATTAAATGGAGAATATATTAATCCACATACAGGGTTAAAATCTCCATACAATAAAGAAAAGTGGAAATATTTAATTGATTCTCCATTTAAAATATCTAATCAATGTTATAATATTATGAAAAAAGGCCAGCGCATTATTTCGAGAAGGACACAGGTTATAAATCTATTGTTAGAACAATGGCAAGTGAATCACAACAACGAAAAACACAATGGATTAAATATGGATGCAATTCTTTTATTCTAAACAACCCATAATCTAAGCCTTTATCATTTTGGACTGAGCAAGACATTTTAAAATATCTCGTGGATTTCAATATTCCATACGCTTCTGTTTATGGTGATATCTTACAGGATAATAAAGGAAAATATTATACAACAGGTTGTAGTAGGACAGGATGCGTATTTTGTGGGTACGGATGTCATTTAGAAAAAGAACCAAACAGATTCCAGAGATTAAAACAGACACATCCTAAGTTATGGAACTATTGTATGAAACCTGTATCTGAAGGTGGTCTGGGTATGAAAGAAGTGCTGAAATATATTAATGTAAAGATAGAATAAGAATAGCACAAAGGGAGAGTGTGTAATTATGGGATACAGAAGATTATTTATTATAAGAAAAGACTTGCATCTATCTCCAGGTAAATTGTCAGCAATGTTAATGCATTGCGTAGAGGCATATTATACGTCTAAGATTAGAGAGAATGTATGTACTGTAGAAATTAATCCACATGCATTCGATTCAGTCACAAGAAAAACTGGTAGCTATTTTACTCATTATAGATCATTACTTTATATTCCAAAAGAAGAATACGAGGAATATATCAATGGTAGTTTTGTTAAAACTGTGTGCCAAGCAAGAAATAAAAATCATTTACTAAAGGCTGCTGATGTTGCTGCAGAATTAGGTTTGTATGAGAATGTAGATTATGGTATTATCCGAGACAAATGCTTAACCGAATTGGAACCAGAAGAAGATGATGGAACTACTATTGTGGGAGTATGGTTTAAACCTCTTCCTGATGAAATTGCTCATGCTATCAGCAAAAAGTATCATTTATATATTTAACAATCTATTTATGCATTTCTAAAATGTAATTATTTCTATTAATCGAAAAATCAAAATTGATTTCCATGGTTTGAAATAACAAAAAGTGGTTGCAAACACTTTAAAAATATGTAAGGAGAAAACATAACCGATTAGGTTTGAGGCATGGCCATGTCTACATAAAAAAATAGACGATATGAAAAATAAAAAATGGGAACTCGTAAATTTTTGTGAATTTGATAAATACGCTACAAAAAGCTATTGTGCAATTCACAATGTAGACGAAAGTAAAAATTTAGGTGATATTACAAAAGTAGACGAAAATGAATTAGAAGATTTTAATATGATATGTGGAGGAAGTCCATGTTTTGTTGCAGGAACAAAAGTATATACTTCCAAGGGATTTCAGAATATCGAAGATGTAAAAGTCGGAGATATGGTATTGACACATAAAAATAGATTCAAAAAAGTATTAAAAATTGGAATGAATAAAAACAAGGAAATATATAGACTTAAAGCACAAGGGATATTTGATACTTTTGTAACTGGAAATCATCCATACTATATCAGAGAAATGAAACACATATGGGATAATAAATCCAGGATGTATAAAAGACATTTTTCAGATCCGATATGGAAAGAAGTTCAAAATATTTCTAAAAATGATTTTATTGGAATTCCTATTATATCTACCTCTGACAATACAAAAAAATTAACAAAAGAAGAATGTTATTTGATTGGAAGATATGTTGCTGATGGATATATCAGAAATAGTAAAAGATCAAATAGAGATAATTCGTATAATCATCAAGTTATTTTTTGTATTGGAAAACATAAGATTGACGATTTTAGAAACCATATAAACAAATCTGGATATTATTATGGAATAAATGAAGAAAGAACTGCATTCAAAGTACGTATAATTAACGAACGTTTTATGAACTTGTGTATCGAATGTGGAAAGGGAGCAGAAAATAAAACAATTCCTTATTGGATTTTAAATTTACCTACAGATTATTTAAAAGAGTTCCTTAACGGATATATGAGTGGTGATGGGTGCTTTACAAACAAAAACTACAAAGCAACAAGTGTAAGTAAGCAGCTAATAGAATTACTTGGTTTATGTGTTTTGAAATGTTACAAAGTCGGTTTTAGGGTTTATTACACGAAAAGAAAACCAAAAACAATAATAGAAGAAAGAGTTGTAAACCAGAAGGATAGTTATGAAATTGTATTTACAAAGGATGTTAGAAAACAAAAAAAGTATGAGGTAATTGGCGATATTGTATGGTTGCCAATAAAGAATGTTTGTAAACTAGAGGTGAAAAGTGATGTGTATAATATAGAAGTTGAAGAAGATAATTCGTATACTGCCAATAATGCAATTGTACATAATTGTCAAGATTTTTCACTGGCAGGCAAACAAAAGGATCTGTATGGACTTGTAATGATTGTACTGGTGATGATGGAAAACCATTTGAATACAACCCTTTAACTGTTCATTGGAATAAAAGGAATTATTGTCCCAACTGTGGTAGTAAAAATATTGAAAAGACAAGATCTTCTCTTCTCGTAGAATATTTGAGAGTTGTTAGAGCAAACAAACCGAATTTTGGTATTTACGAAAATGTTAAGAATATTGTTGGTAAACAGTTTAAGGATACAACTTTTAAATTATTTACTGACGAATTAGAGGAGTATGGATATAACGTGTACTGGAAAGTGCTCAATGCAAAGCATTTTGGCATTCCCCAAAATAGAGAAAGAGTATATCTAATATTTATCCGTAAAGATTTAGACAATGGGAAATTCAAATTTCCAGAACCGTTTGATAATGGTTTAAGACTTAAAGATATGTTGGAAGATGAAGTAGACGAAAAATTTTATATTTCTGATGATAAAGTAAAACGTCTTGTAACAAATCTTAATGATTCTAATTCGCTTTTGTACGATCCGTCTCAGGTAAAAAGAGAAGGTAAAAGTAGAGAATATACAGAGTATGCACCAACCCTAACATCGAGAGATTATAAAGATCCAAGGCTTGTTAATGAGAATGCCGTAAAACAGGTAGGAAATATTTCAGCTTCTACTGGTGCATGGAATAATCCACAGGTAGGGAGAGTATATGATCCAAATGGATGCAGCCCAACATTAAATACATGTAGTGGAAGAGGGTACGAACCGAAGGTTTTATGTGGATGTGACAAATCTTATAATAATCCTAAATTAATCGAAAATGCAAATTGTATAACATCCAGAGAAGATAGGGGAATATCAAATAGAAAACAAGAAGGAACCGCTGTGATAGAGCATAACTGCATGGACAAAGATAATTTAAAAACTCCTGATGTTTCTTATTGTTTGGATGCGTCATATTACAAAGGAACAACAATTGAAGAATATTTAAAAAAACATCGTAGACAGCTTATCTTTGAAAATAACAGTGATGAGGACAATATCAATAAAGTGGCTATCAAACAGGCTACAAAACATGGGTATATCGAATGTGAACTTGGTGGAGTTGCGGATTTATCATATCCAGACAGTAAGACTAGAAGAGGGTGTGTTCAGGATAACGGAAATATATGTCCAACGATCACTGCAACAGAAACAGGTGTTTGTAGGATTGAAGGTTCATTAGAAAGCGGTTGTAATAAATTAACCCATGCAGAGTGGAAACAAAAAATGTATAAAAAATTTGTAGAAGATGCAGATGGTGAGGTTAGTTCTGTGTATCTCAATCAATCTCAAACTTTTGGATATAGACCACCAGTTAAAGGTTGTTCTAAAACTTTAAAAGCAAATTGTCATGATACAGGAATAGTTAACGGAATTAGAATTCGCAAGTTGACACCAAAAGAAACTTTTAGACTTATGGGATTTTCTGACAATGATTTTAATGCAGCACAAAATGCTGGTATATCAAACAGTCAGCTATATAAACAAGCCGGAAATAGTATCGTAGTAGATGTTCTCTACTACATATATAGAGAATTATATATTGCAATGCCATATTTATTTGACGATCTTAAATTAACTAGTCTCTTTTCAGGAATTGGTGCATTTGAAACCGGGTTAGATAGATTATATGAGGATATTAATTCGGGAAATTTTATAAATCCACAGACAGAGTAAAATCTGTTTGTGGTAAAGAAAATGTAGAATATAAATGCCTAAAATATCAACGAACAGAATATGCAAAGAAAATTAGAAAAGATTATGAATCAGGAAAAATAAAAGAAAGAAGGTGCAACATGAAAGAGTATACAACCAGATCAGATGATTGCACTAATACTATAACAACGGTTCAAAAAGATAATTATATTTTGTGTATTGGAGCTGCAATGAGAGGCAGATATTGTAACAAAAAAACGCAACAAAAAATCGAATTGAATAATACGGAATATTCCAATTCATTGACCACAGTACAAAAGGATAGTTTAGTTTTAGAAATAAAAAGAAAATTATAAAAATAGAAGAGAGGTACTAAATATGGATTATACTTATGATTATACAACAGGAAATTTAAAAATTGATTTTCAAACCGACATGAAAAAAGTGACAACAACTAATACAAGACCAGTTGAAAATCGTTCGAACATCAAAAGTGTCGTAGTAAAAGCGGAAGATTTTACATCAATAAAAGCAGAAAATATTTCACCAATAACAATATCAAGTGACGATATTAAAAATATTCTATCATCACACATCAAAGACTACCAGATCCTATGTCCAGGTAAAGTTGTAAGAGTTGATTTTGCCGATAATACATCGGAGAAAATGGTTCTTAAAGATCCTGATGTGTTTGATATTCACAGATGTCTTTTTATTGCTATTGCAAAACATTTATACAAAGATACTTATACATCTGAAGGTATTGAATACATAGCAACACTATTATCCTACGAGAAGAAATATGTAAAAATGGTCAACAATGCCATTAAAGATCATGAAAAGAAAGAAAAGGAAAAACTACTGAAACTCCAGAAAGAAAAAGAAGAAAAAGAACGTATCGAAAGAAAACGTGCAAAAAATCTAAAACGTAGAGAACAACTTCGTAAGAGAAGAATTGAAGAACAGATTATTATTCAGAAAGAAGCAATTATCAGAGTAAATGATGAAAAAAGAAAGTGATATATAAGCAATGATACTTATTAATGACATCTGGTATGAGATTTATGATTTACACGATTGTGTAAAAATTATTAAAGAAAACTACAATGAAGAACTTGCAAAAAAGATAGAAAATCTAATTCCTGAACATTCAGATCAAGATTATTATGAGTTACAAGGAACATACGATGATTTAAATGATGACATGGAAAAACTGGAAGATAAGCTTGATATAGCTGAAACAACCATAGAAGAACTGGAAAATCGAATTGATGAATTAGAACATCAATTAATTGAGTACGAGGAGTAATATCCTCGTACTTATAAAGGAGAAAATGAATATAGAGGAAACGCATATGAAGAAAAAAATTATTACAGGTTTATCTGTATTCGCATTGGCGTTGTCTACTACCATATTTACAGGATGTGCAGATGACTCGTATTCTAAAAAACAAGATTTAACACAATCCACACATAAGGGATTCGCTGATGGATATTTTACAACTGTTAAGGAGTGGGAGGATAAATTTGACAAATATAAAATTGTTTACGCAAATGATACTAAGGTAATATATTTAGTTTGTATAAGTGTTAATCATTTTGGTATCACTCCTCTTTACAACGCTGATGGTACATTGCAAATCTATGGTGAAGGAGAATAAGCATTATGTCGTTTTGGACTTATATCAATGGAACTATTACGGTTTCTCCGCTTGGACGTACACAAGCAGAAAAAAGATATATTCTTGATACTGTGTTATCTCATCTACCTATTGTATCCGGATCAGAAAGAGATATGGATGTTTATGTGATTCAGAAGAATGGACATAATTGTTCCTCTTCTTGTGATGAGTTTGGACAGGTTACAAATAATCTAATGGATAGATATAGACGCAAATCCAGAAAACGTGGCTGGTTAGAGACACAGGATGAATATATTCTCGTTGTAAACGCTGCGTTAAGGGACAGAGAATTTGAGGATACATACAGAGAATTTATGAAATGGTTATGCAGGCTTGCCAAAAGAGTCATGGTGCATGAGGTTTTAGTAAATATTAAAGGATATGGAGCATCAACTATTATACAAGATAAAGATTATGGTAGATTTTATGAAATGTTCGAAGATCCTTCATGGTGTAGTAAAACTGGAATGGACGAGCCAAATTGGTGTGAATACCTGATGTGGGATAGAGCTAAAGATTACAATTACCCTATGGAACTTGCTTATAAATATTTTAACGATAAAGAAAATGATGAAGAAGTAGAACGTAGAATTAAATACATGAGAGGAGAATAATTTATGCCAGCATATGATGATTTAGGAATAAGAATGAAAGCCTTTTATGAAAATATACCAAAGACAAAATTAATGAGAAGAACACCTGTTGCGATTCGTATTGATGGCAAAGCTTTTCATACATTCACAAGAGAATTCCAGAAACCTTTTGATGAAGTTTTAATTAAGACTATGCAGGATACCATGAAATATTTATGTGAGAATATCCAGGGTTGCGTATTGGGTTACACTCAGTCTGATGAGATAACATTAATTCTTATAGATTATAAGAAATTTACATCCTCTGCTTGGTTTGATTATGAAATCCAGAAGGTATGTAGTATTGCAGCAAGTATGGCTACAATGGCATTTAACAAATACTTTTTTATGAACTATATGGATTCCTTAAAAGAAATTCCTATAAATACAGAAAAAGAACAAGATTTTTTCAGACGTATGAGTTCTGTATATTGTGCCGCCGATGATAAAGGAGCCATGTTTGACGCTAGGTGTTTTAATATTCCTAAAGAAGAAGTCACAAATTTGATTTACTGGCGGCAGCTTGACGCAACACGTAACTCCATTCAGATGGTTGGTCAGGCAAACTTTTCTCACAAAGAACTACAAAATAAATCATGTGATCAGATCCAGGATATGTTAATGACACAGAAGGGTATTAATTGGAATGATATTCCTTCTTATCAAAAACATGGATCATGTTGTATAAAAGAAGAATACCGTTTTAATGATTCACTTAGGTCAAGATGGATTATAGATAATGATATTCCAATCTTTAAAGGTGATAATAGAAAATATATTGAAGATATGATTTATGTGGGAGAATAAATTATGTATATATATGAATCACACATGGGAAGTTTATTTGTATCTGACGATATTTTAGACTATGAACAGACCTATTGTGAAACCTGTGGAGATTCTGACTTTCTTCTTGGATATGCAGAAACAAAAGAAGAGGCATGGAATCTTTTGAAGGATAATACAGATATAAATAGTTCTGGCGGTTGGAATTATGAATACGTACAAGAGTTTTTGAAAAATTGGGATGAATAAAAAAGAAAATATATATAAAAACGGAGGAGTTTTAATATGATGATTTTTTCACAGGACAAAACAACACTAATTAATACAGATAGAATGTCTGTATTTAATGTAGAACCTTATAGATTATATGATTCTGAAAAAGAAGAATTTGTAGACAGTAAAAATGGAGAATATACAATCACAGCTAGAGATTCATTGGCAGGTGGTGGATGGGTAACACTTGGAATTTATGAAAACAAGAAAGATGCACAGGATATTTTAGATGAGCTATGTGACAATATTTTGTATGAAAAAAATAAGAGAAAAAGATGTGTGGTTGATTATGAAATGCCGTGATTTAAACGATATAAATTTCAATGATCTGAACATTATCAATAAATGAAATGGAGACAGTATGGCAGATAAAACTTTCACGATTAAAGTGACAATGAATGAACGGTGGATAGATGATTTTTGCTCAATGCTTCATTGGATGCAAAGTTGCGGAAATTTAGGACATTCTTCTCTGGTAGGATTTTATGCTGATGGAGATGGAGATTTCAGACCGCAGTTTGAAATTGGAACAGAATACCAACAGAAAAAAGGAATATGGAATGTAGAAAATCCACTAAACCCACCGGAAGTAATGTATGATGCAGGATAAATGTAAGTATGGTGTGTTTACAAAGGATAGAGAATTTGCAATAAAAACAATTAATAGCTTTATAGATCAAGAAAGTATAAACAAAATTATAAGTAGAAAAGATTGTTACGAAGTATTTATGGAATATGGAGATACATATAAGTGGAGCAGACCAAATGATAATAGCCGTGGATGTAAAATAAATGTATGCATTGTTGATTTGGCAACATGCGATATGGATTATATACATGAGTGGATTCCTTGTATCTGTTATAAACCAACTGATAATCCATATTTATTTGTTGACAGCGAAATTAACGAAGATAATCAAACATATTATGATTTGCACACATTGATTGATCGACTTAAAAAAATAGAAATGCTATATGGAAACATAAAGAAAATTGGATTTTATGACAGAAATAATTTCTGGGATATGATTAATTATTTATATGTTGACGTAAAGAAAGATATTGTATCACTAGAAAATCATTGTGAAGACAATATATAGTATATTTGTAGTAAATCTATTGATTTAAACACAATATATAGTGTTATGCTAGTATAAAATGTCAATATATTGTGGTCTAAAATCAAATGAAACTATGATTTCATAATCGTGTTTTTGATAACATATCTTGTGTCAATTCTGACAAATTAAATTCCTGAAAATAGAAAATATAAATATGTAATTTAACACATAAAACTAGGAGGAAACTAATATGAGATTAACTAACAATTGGATTCATGGTGACTGTTTAAAGGAGCTGAAAAAGATTCCTGATGAAAGTGTAGATTTGATTATCACATCACCACCATATCATAATCTTAGAGTATATAGTAATGATCCATGCGATCTTAGTAATTGTGAAAGCTATGAAGAATATTATTATATGCTTGGACTTGTAATTGCAGAATGTGAAAGGGTACTAAAACCTGGATGTAAGTTTGTAATGCAGTTTGAAGACTATAATTATACTATTGGCAGAGATAACAAAATGGGACAGGAAAGCTTAACTGGAGATATCAATGCTATTATGAAACAAAATAATTTTGAACTTCACACAAAAAGCTTCTGGCGAAAATACTCAGCCCAGAGAGCTATGCTTGCACAGGGAAATTTATATTACCGTAACATGAAAGCAAGAGACACAATTCTTGCTGCAAATGTTGGTTTTGTATATGTATATAAAAAAGCCGGAGATTGTGAATTGATTAAAGCATCTGATATTACACTTGAAGAATGGGCTGAGTGGGCTGATGGTGTATGGAATATCAGCAACTCAGGCATCGGTCACACAACTCCTTTTGCTGAAGAACTTGTAAAAAGATGCATTAAATTATGGTCTTGTCCAGGAGATACGGTTCTTGATCCTTTTGCTGGTGCAGGAACGGTTAATAAAGTTGCAATCGAAAACCATAGAAATGCAATTGGAATTGAATTACTTGAAGAATTTTATAATCTTGCAAATTCTGAAAGATTTGACAAATGGGATGATTCTGTATATGAAACAGATGATTCAATCGAAAAAATGAAAGAAAGATTTAATGAACAGCTTCTTATCGGAAAGGAACAGAGCGCAAGAGGTAAGGCAGAAAAAGAAGAACAAAAACAGCTTCGTGATAGAAAAAAAGAACTTAGAGATGAAATTAAAATTCTTGAAGCACAGTTAAATGAATTAGGTATGAAAAAATCTGAAATTAAAAAATTGAAAGATGAAGCGAAAGAACAGGTATCTATAAATGATTAGTCTTAAAATACCAGTAGATAAAATTCCGTATGTACGTGGAATTGAAGGTAGAAAGTTCAGGGATGGCAAATGGCTATTCCCTGAATCTGCCGCTGAAACATTAGTTAAATGTGGTCTGTTAGATTCTACGTATGAAGTAAAAGAAAAAGAGATAGTACAATATAATCTATCCGATTTTTTGTATAAACATCAAAAAGATGTAGTAAATAAAGCACTTAATGAAAATGGATATGGATTGTTTTTGGATACAGGATGTGGAAAGACATTAGCAGGTATTGAGATTGCTAAACATATAGGAAAAACTCTTGTATTGTGTCCGTTGTCTATCATTGAAACTGCATGGGTTGATGATTGTCATAGATTCTATCCTGAATTAAGAATTGTTAATTGCTGGGCGGATTCTAAAGAGAAACGGTTACAAGCATTAAATACAGATGCAGATATCTATGTAATGAACTATGAAAGCTTTAAAATCTTAAAAGACGAAATTAGAAAAAAGAAATTTCAATGTATGATCGTAGATGAAAGCTCTGTAATGAAAAATATGAAATCTCAAATCACAGTTGATATTTTATCATTTATCAATGTAATTCCTAGAAGATATGTTCTTAGTGGATGTCCCACACCTAATCACAATTTAGAAATTTTTCCACAAATGAAGTTCTGTAATCCGGATTTGCTTGGGAACAATTATCTTGGCTTTCAGGCAACCTATTTTCATCAGGATTTAGAGAATCCTCATGTATGGTATCAGACACAAGAAGATAAAGATAAATTTTTTAGAAAGCTATCTGATGCCTCTGTCTTTGTAAAAAAAGAAGACTGTGTAGATCTTCCAGACAAGGTTTTTCTTGTGAAAGAATTTTCTATGAACAGGGAACAAAAACAATATTACAGTGATTTTATGAATGATATCAAACAACATATCAATCAGTGGTCAAAGTTTGAATTTACAGCAAGACTAATGAAGCTTAGAGAAGTAGTCAGTGGTTTTATCATTAATAAGGATGAAAGCATTACAGACTTTGACACGAACAAGGATATTGTTTTGGAAGAAACATTAAGAGAGATTGGAGATAAACAGATAATTGTATGGTGTCAATTTATACATGAAATTGAGAAACTGGCAGAGAAATATAATGGTGTTGCCTTAACATCTAAAACAAAGAATCGTGATGATATTATCCGTAAATTTAAGAACGGTGAAATACAGCTTTTATTTGCACATCCAAAACTTCTAGGCAAAGGTGCAACGTTTATCAATTGTACTTATAACATCTATTATTCTTTAAGTTTCAGCTATGAAGAGTTCAAACAAAGTCAAGATAGAATCCATAGAATAGGTCAAAAGAATAGATGCACTTATATTATTTTACAGGCAAAAGATACGATAGATAAGAGAATTTATAATTGTCTACAGAGAAAAGGAAATGCAGTTGATGAACTATATATGGAAATGGGAATACAAGATTTCAAATAGGTGGTGTAATTTATGCAATATCAAGGTGGAAAAAGTAGAATTAGTAAACATATTTCGGAGGTAATTAATGAGATATCAAGGTGGGAAGTCGAGAATATCTCGACAATTGGCGGATATAATAACGAACATCAGTTCAAAGAGAGAGAGAGAGAGAGAGAGGGAGAGAGAGTAATACTTTCGTAAGTTTATTCTGTGGTACATGTTCAGTGGAAAGTAAAATTTCTGGTTTTGACCATATGATATTAAATGATAAACACAAATATTTGATAGATATGCTTAATGGTGTAAAAAATGGATATCAATTGCCAGAATACATATCTGAAGATGAATATAAATATATTCGTGAACATAAAGAAGAAGATCCGGTACTGACAGGTTTTGTAGGTTTTGGATGTTCGTTTGGAGGTAAGTGGTTTGGTGGATATGCTAGAAATAAAACTGGTACAAACTATGCTTTACAAAGTAAAAAATCTTTGATGAAAGACATGGGTACATTAATGGATGCAAAGTTTGTATGCCAAGACTATAGAGATGTATGTCTACCAGATAACTGTGTAGTATATGCAGATCCACCGTATAACGGAACCACAGGGTATGGAAAAGAAAAATTCAATTCGGATATATTTTGGGAATATATGAGAAAAATATCTAAAGATCATTTCGTGTTCGTTTCTGAACAATCAGCTCCACAAGATTTTATATCAATTTGGAATAAACCGTTTACAAGAACTCTTGATGTGAACAAAGAAAATCAATTTGTTGTAACGGAGCATTTATATGTTCATGTTGATATTTATGACGTATTAAAAGAAAAAAATATTCTATAGAGAGGAAAGAAGATACATGAAATTATTTAAAAGTGTTGATGAAAAATTCAAAGAATTAGGATTTGAAAAAGTGAATAATGAAGGAGAAGCAGAAGATAAGCTAGGTGTATGTTATAGAAGAAATGTTACGATAAACAGTGATGATAGTTACATTCATCGAATTGATATTTTACATAAGGCAAGTGGAAATCACATTGTTCAGTCATACCAAGAAGGAGTTAATTCAGACGGATTTAATAACATGGTGGGTCTTGATTATAAAACAATCAAACTTGCAATGAAAAAATATCGTCAAATGAGAAGAAAATATAAGTGGTGATTGTATGAGTACAAATTATTATATGTTATCACAAAGTAAAGGGTTTGCCGAAAAGTATTTTCATGGAGAATATGAACTTACGGATACGCCTATGTTCGGATATGAGATACATATAGGGAAAAGATCAATGGGATGGAAACCTTTATTTCAGGAACATAAGCATGCATATGATTCAGTTGAAGGATTAGTTGAATTTATAACCAAACATAGTGTTGTTTTATATGATGAATACGGAATCATATTAACCGAAACAGAACTTAAAGAAAATTTAATCGATTGGGGGAAAAATCAAAACAAACGATATTATAAATTTGTCCCAGAAGGGGTTAAAGGAACATTATTTGGAAATAAAGAGTATCTGAAAGAAGTAAATTCTGGCGAGAAATATGATATCGTATCTCCATTTAATCACAAACAATATGAAAAACTAATGGAACCAATAGAAAGGGCGTTTGTAGATATTAAATATTGGGAAGATAAAGATGGGTATGATTTTACAAATAGAGAATTTTCATGATGTGAGAGGATAGAACGTGTATGAAATATGATTTATTACAACTTGCGTGGATTGTAATGGCAGTAATAACTGCTTATACAGGTGGAAAAAAGGGTATTAATTCATATAAAAATACAGCATTTTGGGGATGCATAATAATGAGTAATTTGGTTTTCATATTAAAAAAGCTTAAACAACTATTATGAAAAAAGAAAAAGTAATTTGGAATCTATTTGTTCCATTGTTTGATACTCGTATAACTGTCAGATAAAAGAAAGAGGTGGTGATATATATGTGGGCTTTATTTTTATTAAGTGCATTGGTATTTGCGGTTGTAACTTTAATTGTTATCTGGATTGCTTATCGCTTGTACTTAAATATTGTAAAAGAAGAACATAAGACGAAATTAGAATTAAAGAAAATGGATATGGATGAACTAAAAGAAAACGAAAAGGAGAATAAGTAATATGAAAAAAGTAATTGTAGGAATCGTTATCGCTGCAGCAGTTGTAGGTGGTGTAATGACAGTTAAATCTGTTGAAAAGATTGGACAAGGAGAAGTTGGTGTAGTATGGACAGCAAGAAATGGTGTCACAGATAAAACGCTTGATCCTGGTTGGCATTTTGTAAGCCCTTTTGCGAAAGTAAAAGAGTATCCTGTATCACAGCAGCAACTTGTTCTTAGTAATAATCCAGCGGACTACAATGGAAAAGGTCATGAAGATTGGCATGTGGATGCACCTGCAAATGGTGGAATGGTTAAAATGAACTTAACTGTAAATTATAACTTTATTGCAGATCGTGTAACAGGATTATATGAAAAATTCAATGGGATGGACGGAGATGCTATTGTAGAGAGTATGGTACAGAATAGTATTGTAGCATATGTAAAAGAAGTAACACCGCAGTTCAGCGTCATGGATATTTATAGTACAAAGAGAGCAGAAGTAAGCAAGGCAATCACAGAATATCTTAATAAGAAACTTACTGACGAATATGGAATTAACGTATCATCTGCATTGATTATTGATGTACAGCTTGATGAAACTCTGCAGGCGAAGATTCAGGCGAAAGAACAGGCGAAACAGGATGCTGAGAAAGCAGAACTGGACAAGCAGACAGCAATTGCACAGGGAGAGGCAAATAAAGCAAAAGCAGAAGCAGATGCGGCAGTAAGAAAGATCAATGCAGAAGCAAGTGCAGAACAGACAAGAATCTCTTCAAAGGCACAGGCAGATGCAAACAAAGAACTGAATGCATCTATTACTGAAGAACTGATCAGAATGAAAGAAGCAGAAGCAAGGCTGAAACACGGTTGGGTTGAAGTACAGGGTGCGGATGCCGTAGTAACAGAACAGAAGAATAAATAGGTATAACAGAATATAAAAATACATACTGTAAGTGGTGTCACAGCCACTTACGGTACTCAATTGACAAAGTTGGAGAATGGAAATGTTTAAAAAATGGTATATGAAATCTGAAATGAAGAAGATTGTACGAGATTGTATGAGTAAATATGAAGGTGGGGAATCATATTTCAATGAATTAGATTCACTTGTTAAGTCAAATACAAAACTAATGATTGATTATATAAAATATATTACAAAAAAAGAAAAATGTTATGATGTTATTTTATCAGGCGAAATTGGAAATGTATATAAAAAAATATACGATCAAATGGAACAAGTTCAAGTCAATACATATAGTATCAGAATTCATGTGCTGCCTGGTGGTTTAAGAAACGGAACAGATATTAGTAATTTGCAAGATTTCTCATTAAACGGGAAGCAGGTAATTTTTCTGGATGATAGTTTTTATAGTGGAAAAACATTTCGTACAGTATATAGATTTGCAATAAATAATATGTGTCGTATAAAAGCAGCTTATGTATTTTACGATGGTAGTAAGGAAAAGGATATATTAATTAATGTGCATAGTTTATACAGATACTATGATTATCATAAGTAAAAATATTATAACGAGGTGAAAGCATGGGAAGCAAAGAATTTATTGAATTTTGTAAAAAACAAGTAGCAGATTATTTCAATAAGAAAAAAGAAAAGACAGATGTGAACATTCCAATGACAATAGATGATGTATATGTTGTTTGGTATAGCAAATCACTTCAAAATCATAAGGCGTTGTTAAGCACAACAGTATGTGATGGAATGTATTATGAACTAACATATAATGGTGATAAAGATGAATTATATATTGACGCTTATAAAAAATGGGAAAATATTTGCGTAAAAAATATAAAAACAAAAGAAGATAAAATTTAGGATGGTAATTCTATGGATATTAACGATATTAAAGAGAAAATTAAATCTACAGATTATGATTTTTTAAGAAATAACGAACACCTTGGAAAAAATATTATTCTTTTAGGACTTGGAGGAAGTCATGCTTATGGACTAAATACAGATCAATCTGATTTGGATATCCGTGGCTGTGCATTAAATTCAAAGGAAGAAATACTTACAAACAAGAAATTTGAACAGTTTGTAGAAGAAAATACAGATACCGTTGTTTATGCTTTTAATAAATTAGTATCACTGCTCAGTAATGTGAATCCAAACACAATTGAAATGCTGGGATTAAAACCAGATCATTACTTGTATATTAGCCACATAGGAAAAGAATTAGTAGACAATGCACATATGTTTTTATCAAAGAAAGCTGTACATTCTTTTGGAGGATATGCCAATAGTCAGTTGCGGAGATTAGACAATAAAGCTGTTAGAGTATTGAATCAAAGTGAAAGAGAAAAACATATTTTAAATAGTATTAATAATGCATTTACTACATTTCCAGAAAAATATTTTTCGTTTAAAGAAGATAATATTAGATTATATGTTGACAAATCTGTGCAGCCAGAATATGATACTGAGATTTTTATGGATCTTAATTTGCATCATTATCCACTTAGAGATTACAAATCTATGTGGTCAGAAATGAACAATATAGTAAAAGATTATTCAAAGATTGGAAAGAGAAATAAACATGCAATAGAACATGATAAGCTTGGTAAGCATATGTGTCACTTGGTCAGGCTGTATTATATGTGTTTTGATATTCTTGAAGAAGAAAAGATTGTCACATACAGGGAAAAAGAACATGATCTTTTGATGAATATTAGAAATGGTGAATTCTTGGATGATAATAAGCAGCCAACTACAGAATTTTATGAAATGTTAGATGAGTTGGAAAAAAGACTAAAATATGCGAGTGACAATACATCACTTCCAGAATCTCCAAATTATAATAAAATCAATGAATTTGTCATGAGTATTAATGAAAGAATTGTGAGAGGTGATATTTAATGTTTGAGACAGTACCATTTGATAAACTTTTAGAAGCCATTGAGAAAAAATACAATCGGGAACGTAACTTTTCAGAACATCTCAGGGAAGAGCTTGATAAAGTGAAAGATGAAAAGTACAAAGATAATGAACTGCAAGAAATAAAGCAGGAACTTGAAACCATGAGAAAAGAATATGATCGAGGTTTTCCAATTTCTAAAGAAGAAGATGAAAAAATCAAGACATTTATAAAAAAACATAACGAAATGCATGGGTCTTATCATGGATGCATAGGTGGAGGATATACTTATAAATTTTGTCCAACATCTATAGGTACATCAGGATCTATTATATGTAACAGATGCAAAGAAGAATTTGAGTTTCAGGAACTTGGATAATATTTTTGTTGAAAGAGAATAAAAATTATGAGCAATGAAAATAAAAACAGATTTGATACAGGAGAAATTGTTTACTGGTGTCACAGCTATGGAAATGGAATATATTCTGTAAAATACGGAATGGTTGATGAACAATTTTCAGATGCAGTAGTTGTTGATTATTTAACACCAAGGGACAGAAGATTGATAAATGGTATTCCGATTAATGATTTTGAGTCAGAACAAAAAAGAAGAAAACTCCCTAAAGGTTGGACTTACAGTACCCCATTGTATGAACTTACATACAGCGACCTAACATCAAAAGAAATAGAGTTTGTGTTGGACATAAAAAAACCTGAAACAATAAAAGAAGCATATGGCAAAGGGTATTTAGTAAAGGATAATACAATATTTCATGGAAATATCGAAGCAGATATAACAAAAGAAGGATTCAAAATAGTAAAGAAATATCCTAGAGACAAGCATCATATTGATCATGTAAATTTATATCCATGGAAAGTTTATCGTTCATATGATAAAGCTTTGCAAGAAGTAGATGATCTAAAAAAAGAATTTATAAGACAAACTTTGTTGACAGATTATGAGTGGTCTGTAGAGCAGATAGAGAAAACACTGAACAGATGGAAAGTTCAAAATGACGCTTCTGAAGAAGAAATGAACAGAATAAAGAAATTTATCTTGTCAATGGAGAATGTTGAGTATATAGAAACGAGATTGTTTGGCGGAAATGTAGAATGGAAATATGAAGATAAAAAGAGATGGAACACAATAGATTCAACAATATACCACCAATAAAATGAGGAAATAAAAAATGGAAAAAGAAAACAATGTTAGGGAAGTAAATCTTAGAAATTTATTATATTACTATAAGACTGGTTTGGATGTCTCAGAAGATAGGGTGAAGAAAACTGATCAGGAATGTAGAAAATATATTTATGAAGATGTTGTTGATACAGTTAAATATTTTTCGTCAAAACAAAATTGTATGCAAAATGTAAATTTTGAGATAAGTCCATATCAACTTGTAAGAATGAAACCAAGTGAAATTTGTGAACTGTATAATAGGTTTAATAAAACCGCAACAGGTATTTTCGGATTAGATTATGATAATAAAACGAATATGATATTAGAAGACATGAGAGGGAATAAATATCATATACTTCCATTATCTCCAAAAGGTTACAATGTTTCATGTTATAAATTGTCTTTTTACAACGAAAATGGTGTTGGTTTTATTTGTAAAATGTCTGTTTCATTGGCAGATGATTGCTTTACAAACGATCAAAAAAACCAAATTATGAATATTCATGAGTTAAAACAAGAATATGATGACAGAAAAAAGAAATCAAAAGATAGATACGAAGAGATTTGTAAATACAAAGAGTATATAAGTATCGAAAGAATAAGTAATGGATATAGAAGATACAACTCTGTCGCAAAAGTAAAGAAAACAATACCAATCAAATTAAAGCCTGATGAAGTTGCGAAATATATTGATGATTGGAATTATTGTTTCGGAGGTAGAATAAACAGTATTTCAGAAACAGAAGAAGAAACCGTATATAACATTACAGTTTATACTGATTAAAATTTAATAATTAATATTAAAAAAAGGAGAAATGATATATGGAACCAAACAACACAATTACACTATCAGATACTGTTAATCTTATGGTCAGCAAAAATTACAAAGAGAGATTTATTGCAGAGTATTGGCAGGTAAAAATCAGATACGAAAAATTAAAAGCAATGTTAGAGAAATGGGATCATGGTGATTTGGATTTTTCACCTGATTGTTCCAGAGAATTATATAATATTCAGATTTGTGGAATGAAGCAGTATCTTAGTATTCTCGAAAAAAGATCCAAAATTGAAAATATTGATTTAACAGTTATTGTACCGAATGATGAATGGTAAAAAACAAATTTTTACGGGGAAATAATAAATACATAATATAAATAGTTTTAAATATCTTGTCCAGACACAAATGACATTAAACTTAATGTGCGTATCCTAAACAATTAGGAGGAAGCCCTTATGTCAGATATATAGACGTGAAACATCAAGCGATAGAGGAAAGGGTGAATCTGTATGGTAACATAAGCAGCAGTTCATTAGAGAACGGATCACAAGTAGCGAATGTGATTGAATATTTTTAGCTAACAATTGGTTACGACCGATAGAACAATCAAACAATTAAGCGGTGGGTTGGGTTTGACATCCTAAAGGTATATATCCTCCATTCCTATGTATCAAATATGTACGACTGAGGATGAAGTAACTACCGCAAAATAATGGGCTATCGCCAAGCGGAAAAGGCACATGACTTTGACTCATGTATTCGTTGGTTCGAATCCAACTAGCCCAGTTACGCTGGTGTGTCGGAATTGGAATACGAATTGGACTTAAAATCCAAGGCTCATAAGAGATTGAGGGTTCAAATCCCTTCACCAGCATTTAACTAGATAATATTAATAAAAAGGAGTACAAACATGATTTCAATTACATCAGATGGAGCTAATAAGCTCATAAAAAGTTTAGAAGAAGAAAAAAATATGTTATTGCAAGATATTTCATCATTATCAACTTTTGTTGCTGCTATCACAGAAGATCCGGAAAGTGTAAGACCGGAATTTGATCTTAAAAAGACAGTAGAACAGATAAGTGTTATAGATAATAAGCTTATCAAAATTAAAAATGCAAGAAGCGTATTTAATACAAATATGAAATTAAAATCAGGATTATCTATTAGCGAAGCATTAATCAGAATGGCTATGTTGAACAGATATTTATTTGATTGTAAAACATTAGCTGGAAGATATCCAAAGACTAGATCAGCAGGACCTAATAAAACAGAAATAGAATATCGCTATATTAATTATGATTTGCAGTATGCAAAAGATTTATATAAGAATGTTAGTGAGGAAATTATGGAAATTCAAAAGGAACTAAATATTATTAATTCATCAGAGATATTTGATGTAGATATTGACCTTTAATTTATTTGTTCCATATTATAATTTAGTTTTTTTAATATGTTTAATGCGCAAGTATTAAAGAAAAAGATAAAAGATGACTGGCTAGACATGGATATTGTTTTATTGTTATTAGTTGAAGTTAATAATATTTATTTCTAAATGATAAGGTTGTATAGTTATTGTTTTCTAGGTATGAACAACTTAGATATTTTAAACTCAAATTTAAATACTAAATTATAATAAAAAACTTAATGGCATGGAAGTTTGGTTATAAATGCCTTTTACATAAGCGGTATGTTGCTATCATGCTTTATATTCTTTCCCTCCTACTAATATATATCACTCTTTTAAAGCAACTACCGCAAAATGCAGATATGGTGGAAATGGCAGACACGGAAGATTCAAAATCTTTTGAGTTTATCTCGTATGGGTTCAAGTCCCATTATCTGCAGCAGCCACGGCTAGTCTCAATCATTTACATATGATTTCTGTCAGAGACGGCAGAGGCCGTGGTGAGCACCTGGAAACTTAGCTCAGTTGGTTAGAGCATCCGCCTCATAAGCGGACGGTCATGGGTTCGAATCCCATAGTTTCCATTCAGGCTACGGAAAAATCTGAAGGCCAAGGATTATAGTAGCTTGAAAGGTATACCTACTTGTGAGTGCAGCCATCCTGGAAGATGGAAAATATAACATGTAAAAATGGAAAGAAGCCACAGACAATTTAATTTCCTGTACTGAGGATGAGGGACAAAAAGGGAATGATCAAAGGTAGGATGATACAGCATCCGTGTAGGTACAAGAAATACTGCAACTATTAACCAAACACTTTTTCAAACATTCAAACATTTATTCAAGTATTATTTTTTAAGTTCATTCCGTATAGCAAAGATGAACCAACCTACTAGGAAGTCTTGTGAAAAACTTATTGTGTGGAGATAAGACAAATACGGTGAGGAGTAGTAGTCCGTATACATACAATGTTCTTGGAAGTCAAAATAAGAGAGTCCCACAGGGAACAAGCGGTTTATAAGAGGACATAATTTAATACACCTCAGATGGTATACACATCGGCAACACTATCAGTTGTGCAAGGGTGATCGTTCAGATTTAGGTGGCGTGAGCTGAGTTTAAATTCGCCAGTAAGTAAATGTGATGAAAGGTTTTGCCTGAATCTTTTCGTTTTAAAACCAAATGGAAGCCAAGTTATCGTGACGTATCACGTTTTGTAACTTCTAAAAATAAAAATAAAAAGTTCTGTTGTTGCAGACAAAGATACTGCCAAAGTTGGCTGGTAGCTCAGTATTGGAAGAGCGCACATCAAATTGATGTTAGCAGTCGGAGGTTCGAATCCTTCCCAGTCAAATTAAAAAAATAAAAACAAAAAAGGAGAACATCATGAAACCAAGTGCAATTATTTATGATATCAACAATATTAGGGAAGAATTCGATTTTCATGACTTCAGATTGTCATTTGAATTTAGCATGAATGAATTTGGGGTACATATTATTCAGGAAATAGAGGAAACCGATTCACGTTTAGATATTATTGTTAAGTACGATAGCATTAGCGAAAAACTATTTGTTGACATTGATGAAATTTATAATACATATATTGATTTATCATGTATTGAACTAACTGGGAAAATCATGACATATATGGATTCAAATATTGAAGATATCGAAGATTTATGTCGTAAGTTGAAATATTAGAAATATCTAAATTATTTTGACATTTTTATTCTATTATATTTCTTTTCAAATCGAAATGAATTCCAAATAAAAATAATTGAGTTTTGATTTTTGAAGGTGTAAATCTGCACACCTTGGGCTTTTGCGCCCTAAAATGCAGTTTTTCATAGAATTTTATCTTATAGATTTAATTCCATGTTCTCGTCTTTGCGGAGATCTCCGCAATACGTTCCCATATAAAAACAATAAAAACTACATAAAGGAGGTCATTATTTAATGGCAGAAACAAAGAAAAAAGGACTAGGACTACCACAGACAAAAGGAACTTTTCAGGTAAGAGGCAAGGTTATTGGAACCAGTAAGGACAAGTTTTACGTTGAGAAAATGACAAAAAATAATAAGCCTTGGAGAAGCGTGAATTTTGGTGTTCAGTTTGACAATGATGCAACATTGTATGTTGGAACTAATGGAATGGAAAGGGAAAACGTGTATTTTTTCAAAAAATTTGAAGATGGGAAAACTGATACCAAAGTAATTCCATGGAAAGACAGATTCAATTTCCATGAAGAAGGCTATCGCATGATGGGGGTAAATGTTGGGCTAGAGAAGACAACAGATGAAAAAGGAAATACGGTCAACAATAGAAAAACACTAACTGATTATGATTCTTGCAAAGAAATTTCTGATCATCTTGTAGACGATATGTCCGTATTTGTAAAAGGAAATCTTGAATATAGCACATATAACGACAGTCACAAAACAAGATTTGCAGCAACACAGGTTTCTCTTACAAAGAATCCAGTTGATTTTGAAAGCGATGATTTTGTACCTACATCAGACTTCACACAGATGATTGTGTTTGTTGGTATAACTCCAAACAAAGAAAAAACTAGAGCCACAGTTGAAGCGAAAATTATTAATTACGATACGATTGAGGATGCTGAATTCATTATCGAAGATATGAATCTTGCACGAGTATTTGCAAAGCAGATTAAACCATACACAGGAATTAAAGTATGGGGACGTATCTCAGTGGAAAAAGATACCGAAGAAGTTGAAACAACTGACTGTTGGGGAAAACAGAATGATATGGAAAAGGTAAATTCACCAACAATTAGAGAACTGATTATTGAAGGTGCAGATCCTAATAGTATTGACACAAGTACATTTACCGAAGCGGAGATTGATAAAGCCATTGAAGAAATGAAGGCAGCAAAGGCTGCAGAAAGTGATTTCGGAGGTTCTGAAAATGGTGGATGGGGAACTGTTCAGCATGGTTCCGAAGATGGAATGGATGATGAGACTGGTTGGTAAAACAACCATCTCTCACCAAATAACATAACAAATGAATAAAATTATATTTTTAGAAAGGTTAGGTAATCGCTTATGGCAACAGGACGTGGAGGAAACAGAATTAAAACAAGACTAGGTTTTTTACTTTATGGAGCCTATGGAACCTGGAAATCAAGTTTCTGTCTGGAATCAATGAAACTGAAAACAGAAGAAGGAAGACCTTTTAGGGTATTATTTATTGATCCGGAAAACGGTGGTATTGATACATATCTGGACAAGTATGAAGAGCAGGGAATTGACCTGAGAAATATTTATATTGTATATACACAGTCTCTTACAGAAGTTGAAGACTTTATCCAGAGAGCAAAAGATGGGGAAGATTTCTATGAGTTTGACGATGATGGAAACGAAACAGATGAAGTATATCTTGATTCAGAAGGAAATCCTTTCAGACCAGATATGATCGTAGTTGATGGCGCATCTCTTCTGTATACTGCAAAACAGCAGAGTATCATCGAATTTTCCAAGAAACGTGCCACAGTAAGAGCAAAGAAAAAAGAACTTACAGGCATGGAAAAAGATGTTGCCATTGAGGGTGCAGGAATGGAAATTAAAGACTTTAATACCCTCAAATTTGATGGACAGAATCTTATCTTAAACCTGCTTGCTTCTGGAAAGCATTTTGCAGTCACAGCAAGAGAAAAGGCTGAAACAGACCAAATGAAGGATACAGACGGAACAATCAAAACTGTTCGTACAGGAAACTTTGTTGTAGAAGGATTTAAGGATGTCGGATTCAACTGTAAAACAGTTATTCGTATGTTCAAAGACGATGATGGGATCATCAAAGGCTTAATTGATAACAAAGATAGAACTCTGGTTCATCAGCAGAATGAAGTGTTAATTGAGCCATCTATTCTTGATTGGCAGGCAGCCATTGATCGAAATAAAGGTAAGAAAGAATTTACTGTAGCAAATAATCTTAACGCAGCCATTAAGAAAGAAATGAAAGAAGTAGAAAAAGACAACGCTCGGTTCGATGAAGAATTCGATAATAGTTCAAATACAGAAAATTCAGGCTCATTTTCTACACCAGAGGATTATCAGGCAGCGATTAAGGCGGCAATCAGTAAACTACCAGCAACAGAGAAAAGTAAAAAACAGACTGAAATTGTAAATGCAGGTCTTCCAAAAGCATATCAGAAGCTTACGGATATGAACGATCTGAAGAAATATTACGAAATCGTTGCAGCATAGTAAACATTATGATTCGTTGACAAAATTTTATTGCCTACACTGGTATTTCCGGTGTAGGCAAACATTCAATAAAAGGCAAATAAAAGATGAATAACAATACTAGAAAATGTAACGCATGTAAAAAATTAATTGATATTTCAGAAATGTCAAGTGATAATTACTTTTTCAGAATTTATGGTAAGACAAAGCAATACTTTCATTCAGAATGTTATATAGAACAGCAGATGAACAGAAAAAGAAACCCCATGACGAGAGAAGAATGCTTGACTTATATATCGGAAAGAAAAAGTGAAAATGTCAAACAAAACATTGAAAAGAAAAAAGAACAAAAGATAAATGCCGTAAAAGATCAATTATATGATTTTATTGCAGATATGTATGACATTAGTTTTTTCCCAACTTTTTTCTACATTAAGATGAATACGGTATACAAAGGAACATACAAAGGACTGAAAAAATCTGTACCTCCGGAAGATCTTCTCGATATGTGGGAACAGAAGAAAAATTACTTATTAAAAGTATACGAAAGAAATCGTACTCAAGGAAAAGAAATGGAAGGATTACAACGAGTATATTATGATTTAGCAATTTTATTATCAAAATATGATTCTTATCTGAACTGGAAAGATAAACAAAAAAATGCACAATCAGATATTCGTGAACGTGAAAACAGGACAAATGATTTTATCAGTCAGAAAATTATTTCACAAAGCAACCCCAACAACCCCAATAGTCATACAGTTGGGAATAAAGAAATAGATATTAATTCGATTTTAGACGATATTTGAAAGGTGGTGTTGGGACATAGATGTAATTTCAAATATTACAAATGAAATTTTGTTGGTTGGAAGCATTTATAAAAAACCGGATCTTATGATTGATTATGGGTATAACATTCGGTCACGATATGATTTTTATGATGAAGCGACAAAGTTTTTTTATGATAATGCAGAAATTCTATATCAGACAAGATCTCAGGAATTTAACAGAAGTATTGTTGGATCATATATGGCAGAAGACAATGAGCGTTTATCTTCTTATAAAAAGTATGGTGGTTGGAAGACAATCGAAAACTGGATGAATCTTGCAGTAACAGATAACATACAGGGATATTTTGATGTTTTAAAAAAATTTTCTCTACTTAGAGAATATCAAAGAAACGGATTTGCAGTAGACAAAATTATGTCTCATCCTAAATTTGAAATGTTAAATGCTATGGATATCTATAGATTAATCCGTTCAAAAGCAGATAGGATACATACCATCATTTTAACAAATGAGGAAGCACAAATTCTAAACAGCAATATCAAGGATACGATTTTGAAATGTATGGAAACACCCGACTTAGGATTGCAGCTTCCATTTCCTATTATGAACGATATTACAAGAGGAGCAAAAAGATCTACGGTAATGGCTGTTGGAATGCTCAGTAATGCAGGTAAAAGTAGATATATGACAAAAATAATTGCTTACATTACACTTGTATTAAAAGAAAAAGTATTTGTTCTTCTTAATGAAATGTCAGTTGAGGATATACGATATGCATTGATTACAACCGTTATTAACAATCCAGAATTTCAGGAATTGCATGGTTTTCATTTGAAAAAAAATGAGAAAGAAATAACCCTTGGTCTTTATCGTGATGATAGCGGAGAGTATATATATCCCAAAAAAGATGATTGGGGTGATATGGAAGAAACAATAGAAGAGTATGCTGCCAGGGTTTCCGAATCATCTTATGAATACAATGTAATTATGAAAATTGCAGAGTGGATAGAAGATGAAACACAAGGATTGATATTTGTCAAAGATGTCTCTGCAGCATACGATGATAAAACCTTGGAATTTGAAATTAGAAAAGCGAACTTAACGCATGGTATCAATTATTTCTTTTACGATACGTTTAAGAATGATATTGCGACTACGGGTGATTGGGCTGCCATGAAGATTACAGCAACAAAGTTGACTGAAATTGCAAAGCAGCTAAACATGTTCGGGTATCTTTCCATACAGCTCACAGATGATGCGAACTTTGTGGAAGCAGATGAATTAACATCAAGTAACATCGCAAACTGTAAATCTATTAAACATGTCTTGCATACGCTATTCCTTTTTAAAGAAATCCCTAAAAGTAAATTTCATAAGTATGGATATGTGTCTTCATCTGACTGGGGGACAAATATAGTTCATGAACTGGATACTTCAAAACGGTACTATTGTTCTGTATGTGATAAGAACAGACTTGGACGCAAGTGTAAATTGCTGTTTGAAGTCAATCTTGATTTAAATACATGGATAGAAGTAGGGGAACTGATAAAGAAATGAGAAAGTTGGTGGTTAAAAATGGATATTGAATCTTTAAAAGAATATGTTCTTGAAAATGATTTGATTCCTGTGATTCTTGAAGGGCTTGGGTGTCATCACATCCGACATAAAGATGGATTCTATCAATGTGCGAATTATGATGGTGATAATACAACTGCTGTTTGTGTATATGAGAACACAAATTTAACCACCATCAATTACACCAGAGATATCAGACAAGGACGAAACAGTTCAGACTTAATATCTCTTGTAGAATATTACAAAAATGAAAGCTTTCCATATGCAGTCAAATGGATCTGTGACGAGATAGATGTTGATTACTATAAAGATTTTGATGAGGATTTACCTGAAAGTTTACAAATTACAAAAATGCTTTTAGAATTACGGGATGGAGAAGAATGTGAAGAACCTGAAAAACCATTGAAACCAATATCAGAACGAATTATTTCGTATTATAAGCCTTACGTAAACGATATGTTTAAGAATGATGGAGTTGGATATGAAACACAAAGAGAATTTGAAATTGGATATGACGAATATTCTGATCGCATTACAATTCCAATACGAGATGATTTAGGTAATTTAGTTGGAATAAAAGGAAGATACTTTTATAGAAATGTTCCAGAAAATGAAATGAAATTCATTTATCTTGAAAAATGTGCAAGGTCACAAATCTTATATGGTCTATATAAAACAATCCCATTTATAAAACAAAAAAACAGAGTGTTTGTTGTTGAGGCAGAAAAAGGTGTTATGCAGCTTTGGCAGGCAGGATATTGTGAATCCGTTGCGACAGGTGGAAAGAAAATATCAAAATGTCAAATAGATAAATTGACACGACTTTGTGTACCTGTGATTTTTGTTTTTGATAAAGATGTTGAACAATCCGAGTTAAAAGATCTAGCAGATAGATTTATTGATGAAGTGGAAGTGTACGCATTGATTGATAAGGATGGAATTTTATCAGAAAAAGAGTCTCCAACTGATAATATTGAAAAATTTGAACTATTGTTAGGTAAAAATATGTGTAGATTAAGATAAAGAAGGTGTTGTATTGAATTATGAATTAATAGAGAACTCATTAAATGATATCAATAACCCTGTGGAAACTATATTAAAAAATAGAGGTGTTATCGATTGGAAGCAGTACATGAAATTGAATGATGATTGCATATATCCGTATAGCATGTTAAGCAACATGGGACAAGCAGTTGAATGTATGAAAAAACACATCGAAAACAAAAACAGAATACATATAATTGTTGATTCTGATGTGGATGGATATACTTCTGGAAGCATGATGTATAGATACCTAAAACTGGTTGATCCTAAATTGGATATTACGTATTCGCTTCATACAGCAAAACAGCATGGTTTATCATATGATATTGAAGTTCCTGACAATTGTAACTTACTTATTATTCCAGATGCAGGAAGTAATGATGTAGAGCAGTGTAAAGAGCTTAAAGAAAAAGGAATTGATATCATTATTTTGGATCATCATATCTGTGACAAGGAAAACAACTTTGCAATCATTATAAACAATCAGGCTTGTGACTACCCAAATAAAAACTTATGTGGTGCAGGTGTTGTATATAAGTTCTTACAAGCATTAGACGATGAGCTATGGGAATCATATGCTGATAATATGCTCGATATGGTAGCTCTTGCCAATATTAGTGATGTTATGGATATGAGGGAATATGAAACACGACATTTGGTTGATAAAGGTTTGAGTAAAATTAGGAGCAAACTATTTAAAGCATTAATAGAAAAACAATCATATTCTATGAATGGTGTTGTAAATATAACATCTGTCCAATTTTATATAACACCCATATTGAACGCAATGATTAGAATTGGATATCAAAATGAAAAAGATTTGTTATTTCGAGCGTTTATAGAAACCGATGAAGTTTTTAAATATAAAAAACGTGGTGCAGCAGAAGAAACCGATGAAGATATTTACACAAGAGCTGCAAGGTTATGTTACAACACGAAAAATAGACAGTCCAAAGAAGTTACAAAAGAGGTTACAGAAGTAGATAATATTATTGAAAAACAAAACCTGAATTCAAACAAGGCTTTATTTATCAATGGTTCAGACATTATAAATGAATCTTTAACAGGATTGGTAGCAATGAAAGTGGCTGACAAATATCAAAAGCCGTGCATTATTCTGCGTAGAAGAAAGCATGTAGAAAACGAACCATATTTATATGGTGGGTCATGCAGAAACTTTGATAATAGCCCAGTTGATAGTTTGAAAAATGAATTGGTTAGCACAGGATTATTTGAATTTGTTCAAGGACATGACAATGCAGCAGGTGTCTGTATAAACAGAGCAAATGTTGTCTCAGCCATTGAGGCTGTCAATGAACAGTGGAAAGATATTGATTTTACACCAAAATATTTGGTCGATTTTGATGTTATGATGGATGATATTGATATTTGTTTCATTAAAGAAATTGATGATATGAAAGATATCTTCGGACAAGGAATTAAAGAACCTCTGGTGCATATATCAAATATTCCCGTATACACAGAAGATGTAACATTAATGGGGAAGGAACTCAATTCTTGGAAGATTATTATCAATGATGAAATTGCTATTGTAAAATTTTTGGTTGATACAAGCATAGATCCAATAATCAGAGAATATAGGAAAAACGGTGAGAATAATGATGTATGTATCGGATCTATGGATATTATTGGAACTGTAAGTATGAACAATTATAAAGGTATCTTAACTCCACAGATTATAGTTAAAGATTATATATTAAAGCAATAATATGGGAGGGGAGATAATATGAGTAGTTCCTTACACAATCATTCCGAGTTTTCAATTCTGGATGGGTTTTCCCATCCAGAAGAATACTTACAGAGAGCTAGTGAAATTGGTTTAAAAGCATTTGCTATAACAGAGCATGGTAATGAATTTTCATGGGTATATTTTGATAAATTGAAAAGTAAATATCCTGATGTAAAAATGATTTATGGTGTGGAATTATATGAATGTTTTGATATGAATGTTCAAGATCCAAATAACAAATATTTTCACTTAGTTGCATTAGCGAAAAATGAGCAAGGTAGGATTGCATTAAATGAAATTGTTACAAAAAGTAATTTTGAAGGTTTCTATTATAAACCAAGAGTAGATTTGAATTTGTTAAAACCATATGCAGAAAACTTAATTATATTATCAGCCTGTTTAGCTTCTAAAATTTCAAGAGAACCGAATTATTACAAGTGTGTAAGATATGTAAAAGAATACAAAAGAATTTTCCCATACTTTTATCTTGAAATGCAAAGCCATAAAACAGAAGACCAAAAAGAATATAACCAAAAAATATTAAAGCTTGCAGAAGAAACACATACAGATTTTGTTATTACAACAGATAGTCACTCAGCAACAAAGGAAGATTTATATTACCAGGCACGATTGATTCAGATAGCAAGGGATAGTGATACTCTTAGTGAAGCATATGATGGATGTTATATGCAAACAGACGAAGAGATTCATGAAGTCATGGATTCCCAAATTGGAGAGTTAAATGTAAATATTGGATTGACTAATTCGGATATTATTGCCGATATGATTGAAGATGTTGACATGCCATTTCAATCTCCGCAATTGCCAACATATCCTCTCCCAGAAGGGTTTGAAAACAATTATGATTATTTAAAACATCTATGTGATATTGGATGGAAAAGTAGAGGTTTCGACAAATTATCCGAAGAAGATCAAAAGGTTAGAAAAGATAGGCTTGAATATGAGCTGCAAATTATTCACCAGATGGGGTTCGATGGATATTTCATTATTGTATGGGATTTCATCAAATGGGCGAAAGAGAATGATGTATACGTTGGCCCAGGAAGAGGTTCTGGTGGCGGCTCAATCGTAGTGTATTTATTAAATATTTCTCAGCTTGATCCAATTAAATACGATCTGATTTTCGAAAGATTTTTGAATCCTGAACGTGTATCCATGCCTGATATTGATACAGACTTTTCAGATAGAGAAAAAGTTGTATCATATTTAATGGAAAAATATGGTTCTGAAAGAGTATGCCAAGTTATTAACTTTTCTTATATCACACCAGTAGTTGCTATTAAAGATGTTGGTAGAACATTAGGAATTCCATACTCTGTCTGTGATAAGATTAGTAAAAAGTTTACATATCCAACATTTGAAGAATGTATTGAAAATAATCCTACTTTGTATGAAGAATATATTGATTATAAAGACTTATTTGATATTGCATCTAAAATCAGTGGGAGAGTAAGGCAAACAAGTGTACATGCTGGTGGTGTTGGTATTGTAGACTCTAAAATTACTGATTATATGGCAATGAAAGTTGGAAGTAAAAACGAACATGTAATATCTGTAGATAAGAAGTTTATCGAAGAAATAGGTATTATCAAATTCGACTGTTTGGGTCTTGCAGATACTTTAAACACAATAAAATACACTATGGAATATGCAAATCTCGATGATTGGGAAATTAATATTGACAATCCTGATCTTATTAATAATAAACCAATGTATGAAATTTTATGTAATGCAGAAACAAATGGTGTGTTTCAGGTGGAATCACAAGGAATGAAAGACCTCCTCAAGAGATTGCAACCATCAAATCTTGAAGATATTTCAGCGGTACTTGCCTTATATAGACCTGATAGTATGGGTGCGCTTGAAGATTTTATCGAGTGCAAACATGGTAAGGAAGTTCATTATATTCACCCAGATATGAAATCTATTCTTGAAAAAACATATGGTGCTTTATTATATCAGGAACAGTTAATGGACATTGTAAGGAAGTTTGGTGGGAGAACATATGGTGGGGCAGATAAATTCAGGAAAGCAGTAGGAAAAAAACTTCCAGAGTTAGTCAAGTCAGAGTCCGAAAAATTATATCAGGAAATAATTGACACAGGATATGGCGAAAAAATTGCTAAAGAAATTAGTGACGAAATGAAAGAAAAGGGCGGCTATATGTTTAATAAAGCCCATTCGTCTTGTTACGGTATTCTCACACTTCAAACCGCATATCTCAAAGCTAACTATCCAGTTGAATTTTTCTGTGCATTGCTTAATCAAAAAAGAGATGATTATGGAATGATCAATAAATATATCCTTGACGCTAAGAATTTTGATGTAGAAATTTTACCACCGCATTTAAACGATTCTGATAGGACATTTAGTGTTAAAAATGGAAAGATACTATTTGGACTGGAAGCAATCAAAGGGATAGGGTCAAAATTTGTAGATATTATCATAGAAGAAAGAAACAAGAAACCGTATAGTAATTTTAATGATTTTTATGAAAGAACATCACCATCTGTATCCATGGTTGTCTCTCTCGTAAAGTCTGGTGCTATACCATGTAAAAACAAGCATGATTTTTTATTGTCATTTGCAAAAACATTATGTAAAATCAAAGAGTATAATGACGTAAAAACTTTACCAAAACTTTCCATATTAAAAGAAAAATACGGTATAGATGGTGATGCGATTAAAGACAAAGAAGAACGTTTAAGATTGTATAATTCGCAAAGGCGTATTGAATTCAACTTAATGCAAAAAGAAAAACAGAAAAAGGAAGTAAACAATTTTATAGAAAAATACATGTCAAATGAAAAATCATGGGAGTTTGAAGCCCTATCAGTATTTATTACCCATAATCCATTTATAGAAGCCTACAAATACATTCATGATGAATTTGAAAATGTAGAAGACGGAGGAAAGGGAGTTGTTGTAGGTATTGTTTCAAATATTCAGAAGAAAAAAGACAGACATGGAAAACAATTTGCTTTTATATGGTTATATTCTGCGTATGGTCTTGTTGAGGTTACATGCTGGCATACACAATATAAACACAATGAAGATCTAATTAAGCGTGGAAATGAGTTGGCTGTTTTATACAAAAAGAATGACGATAAAGCTATTGTAGAAGATATTAAAACGTATCAGCAATGGTTAGAAGATAGGAAACTGACTAATAAATTGAGTGCATAGAAACAGGGAGTGATTAAAATTAATATTGGAGAACAGGTGAAATTTAAATGCGTTCCTGTAACAGAACGTTTTTATTCAGAGGATTCTTCGTATGGGGTATTTGTATTCCATACGAAGGACAATATTCCTAAATATGATGATGTACCAGAAAATACATTTGATTCAGAATTGTATGCGAAAAACAATAAAATGTCTGTACTAGCTGGCAACATGCAGCAGTTATATTTGGGAGTTGAGTATGAAGTAACTGCAACATTAGAATACAATGCAAAATATAAATCCTATCAGTACAAACCTAAAATTGTTACGGCAACAAAACCTAAATCGGAACAGCAGCAGAAATACTTTCTAAAATCTGTCGTATCAGAAAAACAAGCAGAAACAATTTTGGAGCATTATCCAAATATCGTACAAGAAATTATGGCAGGTACAGACAATGTTGATGTTTCTATTCTAAAAGGAATTGGAGATAAGACTTATGCAAAGATTAAAGAAAAGGTATTGGACAATTATGTGATATCTGATATTTTGGTTCTTCTTCAGCCATTAGGCGTGACATTTTCCAAGATAAAAAAACTGCTTGCAAATGAACCAAACCCATCATTGTTAAAAGAAAAGTTGCTCGATAATCCGTACATTATGCTTGAAATTAAAGGATTTGGTTTTAAAACAGTTGATCAATTGGCGTTAAAACTTAACCCCGACATTAAAGTTTCCAGTAAAAGAACATACGCTTTTATTAATTATTTCTTTAAAGATATGGGTAACAATCAGGGACACACATGGACAACTGTTGACATCCTGGAAAATGCAATCAGAGATAACATTAATGAATGTATAGATATGTTTTATAAGATTATTGATTTAGAAAGACATTCAGAGAGGATTTTACATTTTGATGGAAACAAAGTGGGTTTGCTTCAATATTATTTGAATGAGAAAAATATTTTTGACATTTTAAAATCATTGCAAACCTACAAACCATTGAAGGTACTAAACGAAGATATAGAAAAAGGTATTTGTAAATCTGAAGAAGATCAGGGCTTTTTATTAACTGACGAGCAAAAAAGACTTGTAAAAGAAAGTGTTAATAAAAATGTTGTAATTATTACAGGATCCGCAGGTACTGGTAAAACAAGTGTATCAAGAGCTATTCTGAATGTGTACAAAAAAGCAAACTATTCTATTTCGTGTTGTGCTTTATCAGCTATGGCAGCACAAAGAATTACTGAAGCAACAGGCTTTCAGGCATCTACAATACATAGACTACTAGGATATAACGCAAAAGGATTTGTATTTGATCACGAAAATCCACTAGATTGTGATGTTTTATTTGTTGACGAATGTTCCATGATCAATGCCTATATTTTTTATGCTGTTATATGTGCTGTACAAGAAGGGAAAAAGGTCATTTTATGTGGGGATAACAAACAGTTACCGCCTATTGGGTATGGAAATATCTTTAGTGATTTGCTTCAAAAACCAGAAGAGTTTACGGTTCTTAGATTGACAAAAGTATTAAGACAAGCAGAAGATTCTGGGATTCTCATGGATGCAAATAAAATCAGAAAAGGAATTTATCCCATAGGACAACCGGAACTAAAAATTGTCAATGGAAAGTTGAAAGATATGACATACATGTTTCGTGACACTAGAGAGGGAATGACTAGAATTGCAATTAATACATACATGAAATCCATTCAGGAGGATGGTATGGATAATGTAGCAATTATTGTACCAAGAAGAAAAAATTGTGAGAACAGTACAGATGAAATTAACAAAAAGATTGTTGATCTGGTTTGTAATAAAATGGAGAAATCTGTAAAATTTGGGGACAAAACATACTATGTAGGTTCTAAAGTAACTCAAATGGATAACAATTATGATAAAAATGTATTTAACGGGGAAATTGGATATATTACGAAAATCGAAGAAGTGACTGATGAAAATGAGAAAAACATCTATATCACAGTAAAATATACCATGAATAACGAAACGAAATATGTGGTTTATCAAAGAAAAGAACTGGATCAGATTGATTTTGCATACGCATTAACGGTTCATAAAACGCAAGGACAATCGATTAAGACAGTTATTGTTATTGTTGATATGACGCACTATACGCTGCTTGATACTTGTTTACTGTACACAGCTATCACAAGAGCAAAGAAAAGATGTCTGCTACTGGCTGAACCCAAGGCGTTTAAGATGTGTATGGAGAACAATAAAAGCAAGACACGTAATACTTGGTTATCTATCATGTGAAAATAGGATATAAAAAAGAAGGACGGTGGAAAAATGATAAAAATAATTGAAGGTAATCTGTTTTACTCAGATGCAAGATTTATCGCACATCAGGTAAACTGCCAAGGAAAAATGGGTTCAGGAGTTGCGCTTCAAATCAGACGTAAATATCCGAATGTTTATAATGAATATGTAAAAGCTTGCAAGGATCGTTCAGAAACTATGCTTGGAAAGATTCAGGTTGTCCCAGTAAATAGTCAGTGGAATGGATATCATTCAGGAAGTCTTTTGATTCCAAAATACGAGCGTTTTATTTGCAATATGTTTGCACAAAATAATTATGGACATGACTATAATCATGTTCAATACACAAATGTAGAAGCATTGGAAAAATGTATGAAAGAACTTTGGTGTGTGGTACATGCAAAAAATGGTAATTTCGGAGATAAAATTGCAATGCCGTATAAAATAGGATGTTGTCGTGGTGGTGCAGATTGGAATATTGTATATGAAATGATTGAAGAAATTTTCAGTGATGATTGTGAAGTGGAACTATGGAAACTAGATAAATAAGTTAGAAGGTGGTGTTGTAAAACATGGATTTTAAATGTAATAAGTGTGGCAGCAATGACCATATAACAGAAAAACATGGTAATAATACTGGTTTATATTGTGCAGATTGTGGCAAGTGGCATAAATGGCTCAATAAGGATGAAGTAAGAATATATAGCCAGGAATACAAAGAAAAAAAGGAAAAAAAAGAAGAGCGCATATTTAACGCAATAACTAACGCAATAACTCATGATCATTTTTTTACCATACTAATTGAATGTACAATAGTTGAAGAAATTAATGAGAATGGAAATATTAGTAAACGTACAAGAACTATATCGCAATATAATAGTTTCGCAGCAGTACCTGAAGGAAGCAATGTAACACTTACCGCACGCTTGTATGATTATAATAAAGAAATATTTATAGATGATTTAGGACATTGTGAATTTGGAAAAATTATTTGGAGAAAACGGTGTTCTAATGGATCAATGGAAGACGTACATATTGGTAAAACTATTACGTTTACATCGCAAAACAATCAATATTATACTGCGAATTTAATAATTGATCCAGGTATGATAAAAAAAATAGAAAGTTCTCGTCAGTCATATGCGACCTTAATCAATCAGCTTAAAGATTTCACAGACTATCTTGATAAGATTATTGATCGAGAATTAATGAAAGAACCGCTATCTGAAGGAGACAGTATTCGGAAATGTGCTTACTGTACTGCGCTGGAACGTGATAAAAATGCTTTATTGAATATTATCGATGGCAAAGACTGGAGAAGTAGAGAATGATTTATGTAACAGGTGATACGCATGGTGATTGGAAATCACGGTTAAATAAAGACGCATTTCCTGAGCAGAGAGAAATGACAAAAGATGATTATGTAATTGTTCTTGGTGATTTTGGTATTTGGGACAATTCCGATCGAGAAAAAAGAAATTTAGACTGGCTTAATAATAGAAAGTTTACAACTCTTTTTATATCAGGGAATCATTCTAATTATGACATCTTAAATGGTCTTCCTATTGAAATTTGGAACGGAGGAAAGGTAAATTTCATTCGTTCTAGTGTGATACATCTTAGAAGAGGGCAAGTATTTTGTATTGATGGAACAACATTTTTTGCATTTGGAGGAGCTGCCAGTCATGATATTTCAGATGGAATCCTTGAAGTTGGTGATCCTAAAATAAAGATTTGGGAAAAGGATCCAGATAAAATGTTCCGGATTAATCATAAGACGTGGTGGAAAGAAGAATTGCCATCAAAAGAAGAGATGCAGGAAGGTGTTAATAACCTTGTAAATCATAACAATGAAGTAGATTTCATTTTGACGCATTGTGCTTCAAGTAGCACAGCAGCTTTATTGTCTGCAGGACTATACAAACCAGATATATTAACGTCATATTTTGAGCAAATCAGGATGTTAGTAGATTATAAGAAATGGTTGTTTGGACATTATCATGATGATAACGCAATAAATAGTAATGAAATTTTATTATACGAACAGATTGTAAGAATAGCATGAGGAGGAACGATGGGTGAAGCACTTTTAGACTTATTGAGTTTCATATGTCTGATCATGATTTTGATATCAATTGCATTTGTCATATTCAAATTAATTGATTATGAGGTGTATGTATCAAGTAATTTATCAGAAGCGAATAAAAAACGATACGAATATGACTTTGCATCAATAAAAGAATATGAAAAGATTGTTAGCAGTTTAGATATTCAGCTATATACTTTTTATATTGAAGGAAACTGTGTAATTGATAAATCACATCTTATTTTTGACGGAAAAATGATGATTTTGTATCCAGTATCATATTTTATGTTTATTAGAAGATTTAAAAATAAAAGCAGGAAGAGAAAGAGAATAAAAGGATTATGGAAAAGTTACTTGAAATAGGATTTTGTATATTAGTTATAGTGGCAGCTATATGGTTTAGTCAGTCACATTAAAATACAAAATATCAAAAACTCATTGAATATGCTTTACGAAAAATACTGCATAGATCACAATATTTAAATAAAAAAATATGAGGTAACATTTATGAATCAAATTGAAAAAATTAAAAAATTAGTTGAACGATTAAATTATCATTGTGATTTATATTACAACAAACAGTCTCCAGAAATTTCAGACTATGAATATGACTGTATGTTTGATGAATTATCCAGATTAGAAAAAGAGACAGGAATCATCATGAGCAATTCACCAACTCAGACAGTTGGTCATGATGTGTGCTCAAAACTTGAAAAAGTAACACATAGTCACCCGATGTTATCATTAGATAAAACTAAAAATATAAATGATTTAAAAAGATTTATTGGCGATAAAATGTGTTGCTTAATGTGTAAAATGGATGGTTTGACTGTACTTCTTACATACGAAGATGGTAATTTAGTTCAAGCAGAAACAAGAGGCAATGGAGAAGTAGGAGAAATCGTAACACATAATGCAGCAGTATTCGAGAATATTCCAGTACATATTGATTATCCAGGACATCTTGAAATTGAAGGTGAAGCCATCATTACATATGATGATTTCAAAAAAATCAATGACAAAATATCAGATGAAGATAAAAAATATAAGAATCCTAGAAATCTTGTATCCGGATCTGTAAGGCAGCTTGATAATGAAATTGCATCACAACGTCACATTAAATTTATCACATGGAAAATCCCAAAGGGAATGGATAATATTAAATTTATGTATGAAAGATTAAACTTTGCATATAACTTAGGATTCGATGTGGTTCCAACAATCGGAGTTGGTATACGTAATACCACTATTGAAGACAACATAAGAGAATTAAAAGATCGAGCAAGCAAACTAGGTTATCCCATTGATGGAATGGTTGTTACATATGATGATATTAAATATGGTGAATCTCTTGGTATGACAGGACATCATCCTAAACATTCTCTTGCGTTCAAATTTTACGATGAAGAAGTTGAAACAGTTCTTAGAGATATTGAATGGGGAATGGGTAAAACTGGACAGCTTACACCTGTAGCAGTATTTGATCCGGTGGAGATTGATGGAACCATAGTTGAAAGAGCATCATTGCACAATATAAGTATTATGGAAGATCTTGAGCTTTCATACGGAGATACAATAACTGTATATAAAGCCAATATGATCATACCGCAAGTTAAGGATAATTTAGATAGATCTTTTTCTAATATTTGTACCCCACCATGGAAATGTCCTATTTGTTGCCACGACACAAAAATTGTAAAAGAAAATGACACAGAAGTATTGGTATGTACAAACGACCATTGCAAAGGTAAATTGCTTGGAATTATTTCACATGCAGTATCTAAAAATGCATTGAATATAGATGGGCTGTCAGAAGCTACAATTGAAAAATTTATTGATCTTGGATGGATTGGTTCAATTAAAGATATTTATCATCTTAGTGAACATAAATATGATATGGTTCAGTTAAATGGATTTGGTGGAACATCAGTTAAAAAATTATTAGAATCTATAGAAAAAAGTAGAAATACAACATTGGATAGATTTATCTATAGCTTATCTGTTCCCCTCATTGGCAGATCTGCCAGCAAAACAATCAGTAAATATTTCAATGGTGATGTAAACAAATTTATGGAAGCGTGGAAATGTGGATATGGTTTTTCGTGGAATAAATTAGATGATTTTGGTGCATCCATGCATAGTGCAATGGCCAAATTCTATTTAGATAATTATAATGATATCAACTCATTACTAAACGAATTTACATTTGAAAAAATAAGTGATAGCAATATATCAAATAAATTAGAAGGAAAGGTTTTTGTAATCACAGGTACTCTTAATCAGTTTTCTAACCGAGATGAAGCGAAAAATAAGATTGAATCATTAGGTGGTAAAGTATCCGGATCAATAAGTGCTAAAACTTCATATTTAGTAAACAATGATATAAATTCCACATCAAGTAAAAATAAAAAAGCAAAACAGCTCAATATTCCTATTATTACGGAATCTGAGTTACTTAATATGTTATAAAGAAAGAAGGAGTGATTGTTTTGACAAAATTTAAAGTGAAATTATCAACTGTAAATGATGCAAGTTTATTTTCTGCAAAATGTAATGAATACAAAGAATATGATTGTGATTATGTATGCGGAAGATATGTTATTGATTGTAAATCATTAATGGGAATTTTAAGTGTAGGACTTGAAAGAGAATGCGAAGTTGTTTTCCATTGTGACAATAAAACATTATGTGAAAAATTCAAAAACGAAATGTCGCTATGGACTGTATAAAAAATAAAGGATGGTAAAATATATGACTTCTGCAGATTTTCAATTGGTAAATGACATTAAAAATATATTAAATAATGGTACAAAGGATGTTGATCCAAGACCACATTATGAAGATGGTACACCAGCTCATACATTATTTGTAAATCACAATATTAGAACATATCATCTCGAAAAAGAATTTCCTATTTGCACATTACGTCCTATTGCATGGAAAAATGCTATTAAAGAGATTTTGTGGATTTATCAGGACGAAAGTAATTCATTGGAAGTTCTTGAAGAAAAATATAACATTCACTGGTGGAATGAATGGGAATCACATGATGTTCCAAGAACTATCGGACAAAGATATGGTGCAACAGTAAAAAAATATAATATGATGAGAAATTTAATTGCAGATATTAAGTCAAATCCATATGGACGTAGACACATCATGTCTCTTTGGCAGGAATCTGATTTTAATGAAACAGATGGATTGATGCCTTGTGCTTTTTTAACAATCTGGAATGTGCGTGGTGAATATCTTGATATGTGCCTCATTCAAAGGAGTGGAGATATGATTACTGCTAGTGGGGCAGGCGGTGTGAATGAAGTACAGTATGCATGTCTTCAGATGATGATTGCAAAGACAACAGGATATAAACCAGGTAAATTTACTCATTTTGTAGCAAACGAACAAATTTATGATCGTCATATTGGTGCAGCAAATGAATTAATTAAGAGAGCCAATAGCTGTAAATTAGAGATTACTTCTCATTATAACTATGAGTTTACACCAGTAAAAATGAATTTCAATCCAAAATCTGATAATTTCTATGATTTTTCTATCGAAGATTTTTCTGTTGAAAATTATTCCCCTATGAAACCACAGCTTAAATTAGAACTGGGTATTTAATTTAAAATTGAAAAATAAAAAGAAATGGAGTGATCAATACGCATACAGTTTATTGTATTTTAGGACGTACTTCCAGTGGCAAGTCTACAATAACTAGACTTGCTGCAAAGGAACTGAACATGGTTGTTCTTAAATCATACACAACAAGAGACAAAAGAAAAGGTGAAGAATTGAATTCGGATCATATTTTTATTTCAGAAAAAGAAAAGAATTTATATATAAAAGATGCGATTGCGTGTACTGAACGTTCAGGGTATTGCAATTTTATGACACGACAACAGCTTTTAAATTCTGACTTTTGCATTATCAACCCAAGTGGATATTATGAATTGAAATTAAAAACTGTAAACGACCATATTAAACTGGTTCCAATTTATATAACTGTTCCGTTCAGGGTTATCGAACAAAGAGCAAGAAAACGTGGAGATTATAAACAATGGAAACAGAATTACATCAAAGAAAGCCAAGAATTTTTTGATTTTGAGAAATCAAATTTAATTGACTATAGGATTTTAAATGATACTTCTATAGAAGATGCTGTAAACAAATTAATTAAAATTATCCAAAAAGACAAGAATAAGGAAAATTGATATATGGAAAAAGATTTTAAAACAATTTACTTAGATTTTGATGGTGTTATATGTGACACAATAAAAGCAATTGTATCTTTATATAATGAAGACTTTCAGTATTATAAAAAATTTAGAAAAATAGAAGATTGTGATATTAATACATGGGATTTTATAGAGTGCAATTGTGCGTCCCCAGAATATATTAACACTTATTTTAATCAACCAAGATTTTTTAAGAGACTGGAGTTTATGCCATGGGCTTATGAGGTAATTACCGAGTTAATGAAAAAATACAATATTAAAATTGTAAGTCATGGATATTCCCCAAATTTAATACAAAAAAAGAAATGGGTGAACAGTCATCTTCCTGGAATTGAGTTTATTGGGGTCAATTGGAAAGAGTATTCCGATAAATCACATATCGATATGTCAGATGGAATCTTCTTTGATGACTCAGCGAAAAATCTGGAAAATTCAAATGCAAAAGAAGTCATTTGTTTTGGTGATGTATATTCATGGAATAACTATTGGAATGGAAAACGTATCTCAAATTGGATTGATTTACAAGAATATTTATTAGGATATAGGAAAATATATCTAAAATTTTAACACAAAAGGAGAACTATAAATTGATTGGAAGTAGCGGAGAACTAATAAGAGAGCTACGTAGAATGGGGGATGATTTTATTTTAGTAGAAATTGATCAACAGGAATATGTCATTGATTCCATTACACGTAGAAAAAATTATACAGACTCTCCATGTTCGCATTTATGTTTAAAATGCAGAAATGGTGGCAATGGAGAAATAAAAAGATAAATAGGAGAATTTCAACAATGAAAGAAATTAAAGTAGAAACAGAAGTAAATAGCGATATTCATACATCTATTTTTTCAAAAGACGAAAAATCTTTATTGATTAATATGATCTGTCATAGACAAACAAGTATGATTGTAAAAGATCCCACAAGTTACGAATCTGACGAGTATAAAAATTTAGAGTCGCTAAAAGTAAAAATCAAAAATATGTGAGGTATTTTTAATGTCTGAAGCTATTTGTTTTTTAATAGGGTGCGTTATTGGCTCTTTTTTAGGCATGTTGTTGATGGGACTATGTGTTGCAAACGGAAATAACAGTGCTGAAAAAGAAAACCAAGAACAATATAATCAAAACAATAAACAGAATAATCAGGAGGAAATTGAATGAAAGTAATTAAAAAAGATGGAACACTAGAAGAGTACAACGAACAAAAAATAATCAATGCCTGCAACAAAGCCGCAAGACGAGCAATGGTAGAACTTAAAGAAAAAGACTATACGGTAATTTTAAATGACGTATGGAAAACCATAGAAGAAAACTATGATGATGAAAGTGATATTGAAATCTATGATATGCATAATATTGTAGAAGCTGTTTTGGAGGAAGATTATCCAATTGTTGCAAAAATGTATAAGGAATATCGTAATTATAAAAAAGATTTTGTACATATGATGGATAAAGTTTACGAGAGAAGTCAGGCGATCCGTTATATCGGAGATAAAAGCAATGCAAACACTGATTCTACCCTTGTTGCAACAAAACGAAGTCTTATTTATAACGAACTGAGTAGTGAAATGTATAAAAAATTTTTCATGACAAATGCAGAAAAGCAAGCAATGAAAGATGGATATATTTATATTCATGATAGAAGTGCCAGACTTGACACATTTAATTGCTGTTTAGCAAAAGTTGGAGAGGTTATGAAAGATGGCTTTGAGATGGGGAATGTTTGGTATAACGAGCCTAATTCTCTTGACACAGCCTTTGATGTTATGGGTGATATTATTCTTAGCACTGCCGCACAGCAGTACGGTTTCCCTAATATAGCCGTAGTAAAACTTGCCTAACAAATTGATTATTTGGTGTGTATATGAATATATATGCTAACGGTATCAGCAAACTAAGACTTCCTATTGAGAGCAAACCGATAATAGGACATAAGACCATAGACGAATAAGCTGACTAAGAGAGCCTAGACCTGAAATATGGTGAGATAAAGGTAATACCGTGCTAAAGCTACTATTTTATATAAATGAAGTTCAGATTATGAAAGAAATATGGAAAGATATAAAAGGTTATGAAGGTATATACCAATGTTCTATATATGGAAACATTAGAAGTTTAGATTGGTATGTATATGAACATTCTGGGGAAATCTCAGTTCAGAAGAGGAATTGAGAAAATGAAAACAAGAGAAAATCCTTCTAACGGTTACTGTCAAATCGCATTAAGCAAAAATGGAAAGAGAAAAATGTGTTATGTACACATTCTCATCGCATCTACATTTTTAGAAAATCCGAATGAATATGAGTATGTAAATCATAAAGATGGAAATAAGTTAAACAATAACATTGAAAATCTGGAATGGTGTACGGCATCTGATAATAATATTCATTCCTATAATGTGTTAAACAGACAAAAATCACGTCAAGGTTGTCATAAAAAACCTGTTTATCTTATTGATATAATAACTTGTCGTAGAGCGTATTTTGAATCTATTACTCACACTTCATCTGTAATAAATTTATCCCCAACACAAATTAATAGATATATTTATAACAATAAAAAATGGAAAGGTAGGTACATTTTTACAACTGATTTTATAAATAGTAGCAAATGTGTAGAGGACACCGAAAAGGTATCATAACATGATGGCTTTTGTTATGAGAGTAACTGAGTAGGCGTAAGCATGATTTAATCACATGCTGAAAGGGCAAGGATATCTAGCAAATATCAATATATGTTCCAATAGGATAAAACGTAAGAGCATGGAAACATGCACACCTATTGGGTTTTACTGTGCCAGAAGTTGATAAAATTTTAGCACCATATGCCGAAAAAAGTTATGAAAAATATATTCAAGAATTTTATACCGTAAAAGGAATGATAGAAGATACTGAAGGAACATATTTAGATTGTCTTAGTAATGTAACGTTCGATACAGAAGCTGATGAATATGCCACAAACAAAGTGCGCAGAGACTTCGACCAGGGATGGCAGGGTATTGAATATAAGCTGAATACAGTAGGATCATCCAGAGGCGATTATCCTTTTGTAACAATGACGATTGGTTTAGCAACTGATAAATTTGGAAAGATGGCTGCAATCAGTCTCTTGAATGTTCATTCAGAAGGACAAGGTAAAAATGGATTTAAAAGACCCGTATTATTTCCCAAAATTGTATTTCTTTATGATGAAAATATTCACGGTGATGGAAGTGATCAATATGTAAATGCAGACGTATTTAATGCAGGTATTGATTGTAGCAGTAAGACCATGTATCCAGACTGGCTTAGTCTAACAGGAGAAGGATATGTTCCTGATATGTATAAGAAATACGGAACTGTGGTATCACCTATGGGATGCCGTGCCTTTTTAAGTCCATGGTATGAAAGAGGTGGTATGTATCCAGCGGATGATAAGGACAAAGCAATTTTCGAAGGAAGATTTAATTTAGGCGTTGTTTCTCTTCATCTTCCTATGATTTTATCAAAAGCAAGAAAAGAGTCAAAAGATTTTTATGAAGTTCTGGATTATTATTTGGAACTGATTAGAGGATTACATAAACGAACTTATGATTATATTGGCGAATTACACGCAAGTGTTAATCCAGTAATGTTTTGTGAAGGTGGTTTGTTAAATGGGTATTTAGATCCAGACGAGAAAATAAAAAAACTCCTTCCTCCGATGACTCTTAGTTATGGGATTACTGCATTAAATGAACTTCAACGTTTATACAATGGCAGATCGATCCGTGAAGACGGACAATTTGCACTAGATGTAATGAAATACATCAATGAGTATGTAACTAAAATCAAAGAAGAAGATGGGTTATTATATGCGATTTATGGAACTCCGGCAGAAAGTCTTTGCGGTCTTCAGGTAGAGCAGTTCCGTAAGATGTACGGAATTATTGAAAACGTATCAGACAGAGAGTATGTAAGTAACAGTTTCCATTGTCATGTAACAGAAGACATGTCTCCTATCGAAAAACAGGATAAAGAATACAGATTCTGGTCTTATTTTAATGGTGGTAAAATTCAATATTGTAGATACAATCTTGGTTATAACAAAGAAGCCATTAAAACTCTTGTACTTAGAGCTATGAAAATGGGATTTTATGAAGGTGTAAACCTTGCAATGTGTTACTGTGAAGATTGTGGCTATCAGCAAGTAGAAATGGAGGTATGTCCTAAATGTGGAAGTAAAATGATTACAAAGATTGACAGGATAAGAGATTCCATTTGTCCTGTATAAATAGGTTAAATTGCGGGGAAATTCCCATAACCCTATACAGCTACAACGGAGATGGAAACGTCAAACGTGAATGCGGTATACGCTTAAAGCGTCAAGTCTGAAATGATAGAAACCATAAAAATGTATAGGTTAGGAACAACCGATGGTGCAAGTCCATCCCACGCAGCGAAACTCCTTAACAGATAATGCTGATGGAGGACGTTCAGAGACTATAATCCTACTTAGATTGTATAGTCCAAACCGTTTGGTGAACCGGATTCGGTAATAAACAAAGTTAAAGTATTACGAAAGTAACGGTATTTAATATGGAATGGATATCTCGGATTCACCAGAGTTCATGGTGAAAGTAGATACAATGAAGCAAAACAGGCAGAAATTTCTGAAAGAAAATCAATGTAAAATAAATTAAAAGTATAAGGTGGTAGTATTCTATCACCTTATACCAATAAAATAAGAGGTGTAAAAATGAATTATCATAATATTACATATCCTGATCAAAACAACGGAGATGGTCTTAGAGTGGTTCTATGGTTATCAGGATGTAGTCATCATTGTGATGGCTGTCAAAATCCTCAGACATGGGCTACAAATAGCGGTATTAAATTTGATGATAATGCAAGACATGAAATATTTGAACAGTTAAAAAAAGAATACATATCAGGCATTACATTTAGTGGTGGAGATCCGTTACATAAAGATAATGTCGATGAATTATATGAAGTAATATTAGATATCACATCCAAATTCCCTGAAAAAACATTATGGTTATACACAGGATATACTTGGGATGAAATCTGGGACTTTTCAAACAAATCACATGAAAATATTATGAGAAGACAAATTGTTAGTTTCTGTGATGTTCTTGTAGATGGCGAATACGTAAAACAATTGAGAGATACAAGTTTGCATTGGTGTGGAAGCTCTAATCAAAGAGTAATAGATGTACAAAAAAGTATAAAATACATAGGGTTACATCAACAAAAACACAAGATTGTCCTTTGGAATTCGTAAATCATTATATCATCATATGGAGGTTATATTATGGAACATACAGCAATTATTGAACCAAAAAAATATAAGCCAAACAATAAAACATCAGACAAAAAATATATTAAAAATGGATTTGTAAGACGTTCAAACGGATACATCATATCCCAATATTTATATAAAAATATGATTAAAATGGTTCTTTATATTAACCCAGAAGAAAACTATCTAAACACAGACATTTTACATAACGATCATTTGTTTGCAGCTTTTTATAATCCAGAAGATAGGCATGATAATCTCGTATATGATGAAGTTGTGAGAAAATACAATAAATATATGGATAAGCTGGCAAAAAAAGGATTGATTAAATATGAAAAAAAATACTGTTGATTATTTAAAATTATTAAACTATATCAGTAGTCATAGGATTGTAGCTCATTGCAAAACAAAGGATGAGGCAATCAATTTTTGCAGACAAATGGGGGTATTCGGTGTTGTATGGTTTGGTACGTTAAATAATATTAACACAAACACGTATTATGAAAAATATAATAATAAAGGTATATGTTACAATATTAGATGTTCAAATAAATATAAATGTAGTTGTGGAACTATTGCTTATTTTCTTGCAGAAGATTATAAAATTTTAGAATGGAGTGATTTTATGAGTTTCATGCCAGAAGATCTTGAAGTAGGAAATGTCGTTGAAGTAAACGGAAATGAATATTATGTTGCTTTAAAAACAGATTCAGAATCTTATTTGAATTTTCACAATTTGGATGATGGTTGTATCAATTTGTTAAAATTTCACTTTTCAAAATCCCAAATCTCAGATGATTGGGTTGTAAAAAAAGAAGGTGTACCAGATGCTGTAATTACAAAGGTTTATCGAAATTTTGATGATTTCAAACAAAGAAAAAACGAAATTTATAATAGGATTCCAGATGACGGTATGACTTATTTAATTGGAAATCCAAATGATGAGAATCATATTACAATATCTCCAAATTGTGATAGTTATTTTGATTTTGAAAATTCAGAAGAATATACTATATATATTGAAAAAGATAATGCTCGGTTTGATGAATTTATAACTCTTAATTATAAAAATCTTCCAGAATTTATTGATGCATTAATAGAAATAAAAAATATGTACAATAAAGTAGGTATATATGCGAAAAGTGAAAATAATGACAAACCCAAAATGAAACGTAGAAGTAGATATACAACATCAGAAGAAGATAAAAAGGTATGTGATGAAGAATGGACTTTTTAAAAGAATATAAAGGGAAATATCGTTTAAAATCCCATATTGATCAATCAACAAATGATTTTCCAAGAAATGCAAGTGGAACGATAGAAACTGATGATGTGTATATTAAATGCAAACAAAATTGTCAAATATACCATTATGGAAAAGATATTCTTGTGGCTTATATCCCATCAATCGGTAGAGGACATAATATTTTAAAATCATTAGGTGAGAGACTTTGTAATATCAAATATAATGAAAATTATACAGATTATAATATTTTATATGAAGCTTTACATAAACAAGGAACAATATTACATGTTATGGAAAACGATGAAGAAATAGAATTTTACTTCAATTCAAAAAATATTGATTTAATCTCAGAATATCTGCAACCACAAACATTTGGTGCAAATATCAACCCGTTTTCTACAAAAAACTTACCTAAATCACACTATAAAATCCCATCTGAAGACACGGAAAGGTATAAAAAAATTATATCATCTATAATAGATAATAATGCGTTATTGATATCCCGTATAACTCAGTCTTTTATTAGTAATGTGATGTCAAAAAATATTAAATTCAGGGATAAAAATATGTCACAGGAAATGAAAATACAGATGTTGCGAGGAAAAGAATTTATACATTCAAATGGATTTTGGGATCAATATTTAGAATATTTAGAGGAGGAAATTAAAAATGAAGAGAGTGGCAAAATTTGAAAAAGTATCATTTGAACAGTTCTGTAAGGGTGCAAAAGATTTATTTAATAGCATATCTAATGTAAGTACAGATATTGTAGATATGGAATCCATGTATAATGAAATTAAATTACCTAAGAGGGCTACAAAGTTTAGCGCAGGATATGACTTTTGTACACCATTTGGTTTTGAATTAGACCCAGGTGAAACAATTAAAATTCCCACAGGAATCCGTTGTGGAATGAATACATCTTGGGTACTTATACTTTATCCACGCAGCGGTCTTGGTTTTAAATATAAAGTGCGTCTTAATAATACAGTTGGAGTAATAGATGCAGACTATTATTTTTCTGATAATGAAGGACATATTTTTATCAAGATTACAAACGAAGGAGACAAGCCAGTTAAAGTAAAAACAGGAGACGCTTTTGCGCAAGGTATTTTTATGGAGTATGGTATTACAGAAGATGATCGTGTTGAAGAAAGTAGAAATGGTGGAATGGGGAGTACGGATAAATAAAAATACATAGTGCCTATAATATAAAAATAAAAAATTGCTCTTGCATAAAATTTTGACTATGGTTATAATAATACCATCAAGGTCGAATACACTATGTCACAGGGCAAAGCCATATATCCTGTTTTGGGGCAAAACCCGTATCCTGGGAAATGGCCTTATCCTGTGTATACATGGGATGATTTTCTGAAGAATTCTGTCGGCTTCCGGCAGACGCTTCACGG